>Ga0055584_100003647_pt1 | contig 15142 bp, 8 predicted proteins | sample OSDHelmetaG_FD_58716 | JGI IMG/M metagenome (GOLD analysis project Ga0055584, IMG submission 58716) | Pelagic marine sediment microbial communities from the LTER site Helgoland, North Sea, for post-phytoplankton bloom and carbon turnover... | ecosystem: Environmental > Aquatic > Marine >... | reverse complement strand
ATCATCGACGCAATGGTGACGGTACTTGGCAAGCCCGACAAAATCTCGGCTCACAACCGGCGTAGCTATCCGGAAAAGGACAGCTTCGCGGACAACCAGATGGCGGTTTACGACTACCCGCACGCCATCGCGACCATCCGCTGCAACCATCTTGATCCCTTCGGTTTTCCCCGCCGCTTTTTCAACGTCACCGGTGAAATGGGCTCCGTATTCATCAACCCGCTCGAACCGCCCCAGATGCGCATTGCCCTCGATCAACCCCGCGGTGAGTTTAAGAAGGGGTTCCAAGACGTGACCCTGCCCAAGAAGACCGATCGGTACATGGACGAATTCATCAATCTCGCCAAAGTCATCCGCGGTGAAAAGAGGCTCGATTGGAACAGTAAACACGACCTGGCCGTTCACGAAGCCGTCCTGCTCGGCAGCGGCATGAAATTGGATTGAAACATGATTAAGGAAAACCGTCGCAAATTCATCCGCAACACAGCGACCACCACCGCGATTCTGTCACAGCTGCCCGCCGTGCATGCCGCTATATCGGACACCTTGAAGCTCGGTCTTATCGGCTGTGGCGGTCGTGGCACCGGAGCCGCCGACAACGCGCTGAAAGCCGATCCGAACCTGAAGATCGTCGCGATGGCCGACACTTTCCCCGATCGCATGGAGACTTCAGCCAAGCGCCTCCGGCATCTTCACAAAGACAAGTTCGCCGTGGACCAAGATCACCGCTTCATCGGCTTCGAGGCCTACAAGAACGTGCTGGCAAGCGACGTGGACGTTGTGATTCTGGCGACCCCGCCACACTTCCGGCCCGAGCATCTGAAAGCCGTGGTGGCCGCCAACAAACACGCCTTCGTGGAGAAGCCCATCGCCGTGGATGCTGTTGGTGCCCGATCGGTATTGCAGACCTGCAAGGCGGCCAAAGAAAAGGGACTTTCGATCGTGTCCGGACTGATGCTCCGCTACAGCCTCGCGATGAGGGAAACGATGCAGCGTATTCACGATGGCGCGATCGGAAAGATCGTCACCATGCAGGCCAACTACAACATTGGCGGACTGTGGAACCATCCGCGCCAGCCTGAGTGGTCCGACGTGGAAAACCAGATGCGCAACTGGTACTACTACACTTGGCTTTCCGGCGATCACATCGTGGAACAACACGTCCACGGTCTCGATCTCATGGCGTGGGCGATGCAGGACCAGTACCCGGTCAACTGCTTCACCCTCGGCGGACGCCAAGCCCGCACAGAAGCCAAGTATGGTCACATCTTCGACCACTTTGCCGTCTGCTATGAATACGCCGGCGGCGAACGTTGCTTCAGTTTCTGTCGCCAACAGAACGGCACCGATCAAAACACCGCCCATTCCGTATACGGCGCGACCGGCACGGCCGACCTCCGGCGCAAGACGATGACCGGCGGCAAAATCTGGCGCTACAGCGCTGCTCGCAACGGGCAGAAGGACATCCCCTACCAACTCGAACACGATGCCCTCTTTCGCAGCATCCGCAGCGGCCAGCCGATCAACAACGGAGAATACATGGTGAAGAGCACGATGATGGCCATCATGGGCCGCCAAGCCGGCTACACCGGCAAGACCGTGACCTGGCATGAGGCGATGAACTCCAAGGAAGACCTTCGGCCGGCCAAATACGAGTTCGGCAACATGCCCCTCCCCCCCGTCGCCATCCCCGGCGAGACCAATCTTATCTGATACCGTGACAAAAATCGGAATCCTGTTGCTGGTTCTCAGCTCTCTCGCCGTATCCGCCGCTGAACTCGCTGTCATCAAGGCCGGTCAGATCAAATCAGCCACCGGCCTCCTCAGCAGATGGACGGATGGGGACGGCTACATCGAGTCAACCGGCACCCATTACCTCTTCGCCAAGAAAGGAATCGGCCCTGGCGATTTCACGGTCCGGGCTCGGCTCAACCTCGCCGCACTGACTGGCTCGGCTGCCGCATTAATTCTGGGCCCCGACAAGTTCGGCTTCGAGGGCAGCCATCGTCGGATGTTCGTCCAAGGCCCCAATATTGGAACCGGACTCACGATCGGTGAGCCGGAAGATTTCATTACTCCGGGCAAGCCGTTCGACCTGCTCGTCGCCCGAACCGGCGACTCCTATACCTTCCAGATCGACGGCCAGCATGTTTGGAGCACCAACTTCAACGTGAAGGAAATCACCTCGGTCGGACTCCGCCCATGGCGCGCCACGATGCGGATCTACGATTTCTCCATCAAAGGAAACCTCATCGAAGCCCAACTGCCAGAACTGGCGGCGGTTTCAAAACTCATCTCCTGGCAAAAATCCCAGGATGCACGACGACGCCTGCAAGCGCTCACGGGCAGCGACAAGTTCACTCACGCCCTGCTCGCCGCCGATGAGGAACAACGCAACACCCTGCGGATAACCAAGGAAGCCGGCCTGCTCGAACTCGCCCCCGTCAATCTCCCGACCAATCCCCAAGGAGACAACGATCACCTTGGCTGGCCGGTTGCCACCATGATCGACGACACGATGATTGTCGTGCATCGCACCATGCCGGGACACAACGCCCGGGTCGCCGGCCCGGCAGACACGAACACGACTTATGCCACCATTCTCCGCTCCACCGACGGCGGCAAGACCTGGTCCGAGCCCTACGACATCCGCGATTGCATGACCGAGGCCGACCGCAATCGTGGCGGATTCATTCCGCTCTGCCACCGCTTCAAGTTTGATCCCAGCAACCGCAGCCCCCTCGGCTACAAGCTGCACCTGAACGCCGTCGGCCCGACTCGTGACGGCGCGGTGATTGTGTTGACCGATCACGGTGTCTTTCGATCCGAAGACAAAGGCGCTACCTGGAAACACCTCCGCTTGGCCTTCCGTGAAGACAGACACGAAGGCCCGTTCGCCTACGTCGGCCCGCGCATCATCGATGATCCGGAACATGGTCTGCTGCTCTTTGCCCATCACATGATCTATCGTTTCCGCCGCCCGGTCGACATCGCCCACGAACTCGCCGTCTATCGTTCTCGCGATCGTGGTGAGAGTTGGGAAAAAACCGCGCTCAAACTCCCCAGCTGGTGCAAGCCCGCCGAGCCCGATGTGATTTTCCACGACGACAAATACACCGCCATCGTGCGCAACCAGGCACCGGCCAACATCCTCGCCCTGATGCGGTTTAACTTCGGTGACAAGGAAATCACCGACGTCGCCAACACACCGATGAAAACAAGAGTGTCAGTGGATACGTCCGCAATCTGCTTCAACCCCGTCACCAAACGTTACGAAGTCGTGCAATCAAAACGCGAAGACATGTCCATCCACCTCTGGAGTATCGCCCCCGACGATTGGGCCTCGGCAAACTGGCGTCACGAAGCCCGCCTCTTCAAGCGCACTGCCGGATTCTACGAGCTCGCCGACGGCTTTCACACTGGCGGTGCCGTCTTGGACAAGCGACATGGCGTCCAACACATCTTCTTCTACAGCGGCCATCCCGGAGGTCCTGCCGGAATCTTTCGACTTACCCGAACATTGGACACCCCGCTGCTAAGTTCCTTCCTGCGCGGAGAATAGGGTGGCGACTGCTGTGCGCTTGTTCCAAACTCGCCGAGTCGATGAGCCTACGAGTATTGATATGTCTACTTCTCTGTTCGTCTATCCGTTTGCCAGCCACAGAGCTGGCTCCTGACTTCGGAGTCATTGCAACATTCTCCATCGTCGCGGTAGATCCGGAAACAGGCGAGTGCGGCGCTGCGGTCGCCAGCAAGTATCCGGCGGTCGGAAAAGTCGTTCCCCACGTGCGTGCCGGGGTGGGCGCGTTCTGCACACAGCACTGGGGTAATCCCAAGTTAGGCAAGAATGCGCTCGATCTGCTCGCCGAAGGGCGCGGCTCGGAAGAGGTGCTGGCACTCCTGTTGAAGGACGACCCTCGTAGCGACAAACGCCAACTCGCCATCATCGACATGGAAGGTAGGGCAGCGAATCGCAACCCATCGAAAGCCAATCCAACTGGCGTGTACTGGGGCGCCATGAGCGGACGATTCTACGCCTGCCAAGGCAACACTCTCACCGGCCGTGGCGTGGTGGAAGCCATGGCCAAGGCATATGAGGAAACCGATGGCAGCCTGACGGATCGATTGATGTCGGCCTTGGTCGCTGCGGATCAAGCCGGAGGTGATCATCGCGGTCGCCTCGCCGCCGGAATCCGGATTGCCAAATCCGGTCATGAGGGCCATTGGTTCGAGCTTTACGTCGACAAGAGCACTGACTCTGTCACCGACTTGTTGAAGAAATATGTCGCAACCGACCATCCAGCCAAGGGCGCATGGGCTGGTGGGAAAAAACCGTTCCAGATGCCGTTCCCAAAACAGCCGAGCCGCCAGCCATGGACGAAATCCACAATCAAAGGCTCACCAGAACCACCTAATCCTTTCGTCGCCGAACGGGTGTTCTCCAATCTGAAGATTCGCAACGGACTCGAAATGGCCATCCAAGCCGGTCGGCTTTTCGTGATGGAGCAGGCAGGCAAAATCTGGTCGTTCAAGGAAGGCGAGAAAAATCCCCAGGCAGATCCGTTCGCCGATTTGAAAATCATCGACCCACGCCTGCGCAGCGCCTATGGAATGGCTTTCCATCCCGATTGGAAACGCAACCGGCAGGTATTCCTCAGTTACACGATCGGCAACAAGCCCGACGATGGAACGCGGCTTTCCCGTTTCCGGTACACCACCGACAACGGCATTCCGAAGCTCATTCCGGACAGTGAGGAATTGATTCTCACCTGGCTCAGCGGCGGACACAACGGTGCCAATCTGCGATTCGGCCCGGATGGCATGCTGTTTGTTTCAACCGGCGACGCCACGGCCCCGAATCCGCCGGATGGTCTCAAGACCGGGCAGGACAATTCGGACCTGCTCGCCAGCATCCTGCGGATCGACATTGATCGCAAAGACCCGGGCAAGGCTTACGCCATCCCTCCCGACAATCCCTATCTCAAGCGCGAAAACGTGCGACCGGAAATCTGGGCTTTCGGATTCCGCAATCCATGGAAGATGAGCTTCGATTCCCGCGGGCGTCTCTGGGTGGGCGACGTTGGTTGGGAATTGTGGGAGATGATTCATTTGGTGGAGAAAGGCGGCAACTACGGCTGGAGCGCAATGGAAGCGATCAACCCGATTCACCCCGGAAGCGCCAGCCCGCTGGCACCGATTTCTCCTCCGATCGCCGCGCATCGCCACACTGAAGCAGCCTCGATGACCGGAGGTTTTGAATATCGTGGCACACGACTGCCATCACTCCGTGGCGCGTATATCTACGCCGACTATGAGACCGGCAAAATCTGGGCATTGCGGCATGACGGCAAGGCGGTCACGCAGCATGAGGAGATCGCGGACACACCGCATCGCATTGTCACATTCGGCGTCGGCGAAGACGAAGAGCTTTACTACATCCACTACGGCTGGGAATCGGAGATCTATCGATTGGTTCCGAATCCCCGGACGGGAGAGAAATCCAACTTCCCTCGCAAGTTGAGCGACTCCGGACTGTTCGCCGACACCTCCAAGCAAACCCCCAACTCGGGCGTCTACCCCTTCGCCATCCACGAACCCATGTGGCAGGAAGGAGCCAGCTCAATTCGCTACGCTGCCCTGCCAGACAAAACGAGTATCCATACCGACATCAAGTATCAGGCCAACGGCAGTCGCCGGATCACCACCACGTGGCCCAATGACTCCGTACTCGCGAAAACGATCCGCATCGGAAGCAAACCCATCGAGACCCAGATCCTGCATTTCGACGGTGATGCATGGAACGGCTACAGCTATCGCTGGAACCAGGAAGCCACGGATGCCGAATTGGTGGACGCCGATGGCGGAGAATTCGAAATCAACGCCAAGGCTTGGCGCGGCGGCAATCGCTATCGCATCTCCAGCCGAGCCGAATGCATGCGTTGTCACAACATGTGGAACAAATTCACGCCGGCGTTCGAGCCGATGCAACTGGCGGGTTTTGCCGGATACACCAATCAGCCGGCCCGTGATGTCGCTGTCGCTTTGGGATTGGCAAACAGAGATTTCTTCAATCAGAACCTGCACGGCCAATTGCAAAGCAGTCGCCGCGGCGGTTCGCTGGAGAAACGCTCACGTTCATGGCTGCACGCCAACTGTGCTCAATGTCATCGGCGACATGGCGGTGGTGCCGCCCCTTTGGAAGTGAACTTCGAGCGGTCCGTCGCGGAATCGTTCACCCTTTGGCAGTCCCCCACTCGCGGCGACTTCGGCTTGGACGCCCCCAGCATAATCGTTCCCGGCCATCCGGAACGCTCGGTTCTCAACTATCGCATCAGCGCAGTCGGTTCCGGTCACATGCCCCCTATTGGCCCACGCGAAATCGATGGACACGCCGTCAAAATGCTCTGGCAGTGGGTCGCCGAAATGCCGACCGAGAAGCCGATTGAGTCTGACGGAAAAGACTCATCCTGGCTGGATGACACTTCGGCTGCCATGCGGATGGCCCATGCAATCGCAAACGATGAAATCAGCGACACCGAACAAGTGACCAACCGCAAGGCGGGACTGGAATCACCAAACCATTATATCCGAGCCCTGTTCGAGCGCTTTCGCGCCCCCTCCCAACGACCACTCCCGGCCGCACTGGAACCGCAGCGAATCCTCGCCCTCCGGGGTGACGCAAAGAAGGGAGCGCAACTGCTAAGCCCGACCGGCAAACTCGCCACCTGCTTCGCCTGCCATCAACACAACAATGCCGGTCGGAATCTTGGTCCCGACTTGGCCGGCATTGGCGCACGACTCACCCCAGCGCAGATTCTCGAAAGTCTCCTGCAACCCTCGAAGAGCGTCGCCCCCGAATACCGCGTGTGGAATATCGAGACCAAAGATGGCGACTACCATTCCGGCTTCATCACCAAACGCACCAAGGACCACATGGAAATGCGCCTGGCTACCGGCCAGACCCAACGCATCGCTGCCAAGGACATCGAATCGAACCGACCACAAAGTATGTCCCTGATGCCCGAAGGCATGTTGAACCTGATCACCGAACAGGAAGCAGCCGACCTCATCGCCTACCTGGCAGCACTGAAGACTACCGACCCGCCACGCTAATGGCGCTGACAGAGCGGTCCACGGAGCGCTCAATAGTCTTCTGGACTAGACGTTTGCGCTATGCGTCAGATGAATTCAGAGCTAAAAGTCAGCCGTAAACCGAACTTCATTGTTCACCTTTCAACGCAAGCCCCTTCCTTGCGAATGTCCGAAGAAGCCCGACAGCTAATTGAGAAAATACCGTTTCCAGCCAGTCTGACGGACGGCAAGGATCGCTTTGTTGCCGTTAACTCGCCTCACGAAGAGCTCTATGGCTGGAGCAATGCGGAATTGATTGGCCAGTTGACCACGAGTTTGATTTCCAAGTCCGTAAAGAAGTCGTTGTTGGACGAGATCCAAGCCCAATCCAGCGACGACGGATGGCACGGCCGACTGTCAAATACCAACCGGAAGGGAAAGCGATTTGACATCATCCTCAACACCCGCCCGGTCTGGCTGAACAAGCGCAAACTCAAACTGCATGTCGTCTGCAAACCGGGGCACGAATCTGCACTGATCCGTTCCTTGCTCGATCTGGTATGGACTTGCCACAGGCAGCGCGGCCTGCCCATGGTTCTACCGTCCTTGGATCAGCTCACGCCCCGCGAGTTGGAGGTATTCGAACGGTTGGGCCGCGGATTGCGAACGGCGGAGATCGCGAATGAACTGAGCGTCTCCTTCAATACCGCCCGCGTCTATGCCGCAGCCATCCGCCGCAAGTTGCATTGTCCGAACATTGAGACTTTACGCGCCGTAGCCGCACAACACTCGTGGGGGTTCGATCCGGCCAGCTAGTCTCCAAGACTATTTTCATCCCGATTTATACACGCTTCACTAAGCGCAGGTTTCGCAATTTGCCTGGCCGGCGGTACGTTTCTTCAGAGGGGTTCCCCACCCCCACCTCCTTGGCGTCCGTTGGTCAGGCATCCTTTTTTGCCCCCCGTCAGCTTGACGCCGACGTTTTTTCTGTCTCCATCGCCCGATGAAAACTTTCGGGACACTCCTCCTGCTGATGTCCGTGGCGAACGCCCAGGAGATCACCCGCAACATTCCCTACAACCAACCGGCTGACGAACGGCAAGTGCTCGATGTCCACTCCCCCGCAGATGCGCAGAACAGACCGGTCGTGTTTTGGATTCACGGTGGCGGTTGGGTGACCGGCGACAAGTCACAGGTCGAGCACAAACCGAAGATGTTCACCGAACACGGTTACGTCTTTGTCTCCACGAACTACCGATTGCGCCCGGATGTGGAAATGGAGGACCTCACTGAAGACGTCGCCAAGGCGTTAGGTTGGACCTACAAAAACATCGCCCGACACGGCGGCGATCCAAACCGCATTTTCGTCATGGGACATTCCGCTGGCGCCCAGCTCGCCGCCCTCATCTGCACCGATCATTCCTACCTTCAGGCCGAAGGTGTTCCGGCATCGGTGCTCAAGGGATGCGTCCCGGTCGATGGCGACACCTACGATCTCCCGGCGATCATTGCTTCGGCGGAACTTCGCCTCCAGCTGCACCAGCTGCCCCCCCGCAAATTTGGTCATCGGGAAAAATTCGGTAACGACCCGAAGAAGCACATCAACTTCTCCGCCGTCACCCATGTGAAACCTGACAAAGGTATCCCGCCGTTCCTCATCTTCTACGTCCGCAGCCATCCTTACACCTCCGTTCAAGCCCAACGCCTCCACACCGTACTGAGAGCTGCGGGCATCCCCTCAACTCTCGGCGGCTTTCGCAACACTGATCACAGCAAACTCAACGACGACCTCGGGCTCCCGAACGATCCGGCAACGAAACTGCTCGAAACTTTCATGGCACCCCTGAAGAACGATGAATGACCGACATCGACATCCGGTCAATTCTCCCGTGCGCTCCCTCCTCTTTTCCTTGGCAACCCTCGCCGTTTTCACCTCGCACGCCGACGACTGGCCGCAATGGGGAGGCCCGCAACGCGACGGAATCTGGCGGGAAAAGGGCGTGGTCGAGAGAATCCCAAGTTCAGGCCTCGAGGTACGGTGGCGCGCAAGAGTCAGCAACGGCTATTCCGGCCCGGCGGTTGCAAATGGCAAAGTGTTTCTCACCGACCGATTGAGCAATCCCGATCGGGAACGCGTCCTGTGTTTCGATGCGTCCGATGGGTCGAAGATCTGGGAATTCACTTATCCCTGCGAATACGCCGACATGGAATACGGCAACGGCCCGCGGGCCACACCCACTGTCCATGACGGCAGGGTCTATACCTTCGGCACCAAGGGGCACTTGCTTTGTCTGTCCGTATCTGATGGCCGGGTGATTTGGCGGAAGGATCTGGTGAAGGAATACCTGGCGGAGATTCCCCGCTACGGAGCAAGCGCCGCTCCCATCATAGAGAATGATCTGTTGATCGCTTATGCAGGCGGCAAGCCCGATGCGATGATGGTCGCGTTTGATCGCAATACCGGAGTCGAACGATGGCGGGCACTTTCAGATCGGCCGGCCCACAGCGCACCGATCATCGTCGAACGCGGCAGCACCCGACAACTCATCGTCTGGACCGGAGACGCGGTGAACGCGCTGTCGCCCGAAACCGGCAAAGCGCTGTGGAGAATTCCCTACAAATGTTCATGGGATGTGGCCGAGGCGATAGCCACCCCGATCCATCAAGACGGCCGTCTGCTCTTCGTCAAAGGTTGGGGGCGAGGTTCCCTGATGTTGAAGCTGAATGCTGCGAAACCCGAAGTGACTGAACTTTGGCAAACCCGTTCCAAGCCGTCCACGATGATGGCATCCCCGGTGTTCATCGGTTTAGATCACTTCATTTCGATCCAAGGTCAGAGCGGTCTCACCTTCCACACCTCCAAAGATGGCGATCAAATGTGGGCGGACCGAACCGCGATCGGCGATGCTCGACTCGGCTATGCCCACGCCACCCGCAACGGCGATCGAATCTTCATCTTCAACCAGAGCGGCCACCTTATTCTCGGGCGACCAACGCCGGAAGGATTCGAGAAACTCGGCGACACCTTGTTGGTCGAGCCCACCCGCGGATATCGAGCGCAAGGACCAATCGTGTGGGCTCATCCCGCCTACGCCAATCAGAACGTCTACGCCCGCAATGATCGCGAATTGGTGTGCGCCTCACTGGCCTCCAAGGACTATCAATCGCAGGAGTCCGAAACGCCTGGCGACGGCCCTGACGTTCAGGTCCTCTCCAAATTCATCGGCATGAACAAGGCCCGATCCCTGACGTTTTCGCCGGATGGTAACACCCTCGCAGTCGGAACCATGATCGGCACCATCCGACGCGTCGACGTCCGGACCGGCGACGCACCTCCCCCACCCCGCCGTCGTGGCCGGCAGCGAAACCGTTCCAGTTCGATTGCATGGTCAGGCGACGGCCGCCTGCTCGCAGTCGCCGGCGGCACTGAATTCCGGCAGTCCAGCAACAACCGCCACACCAGCGGTTACGTCCGCTTGTGGAACGCAGCCGACCACACTGAACGTCCCCAATTGATCGGCCTCAGCAACAACGTGAAGTCGGTTACCTTCTCGCCAAACGATCAACTGCTCGCCACCGGCGGAGCCGATCGATTGGTTCGCATCTGGGAGGCTGAGTCCGGCCAGCTTCGCACTGTGCTGAGGGGCCACACGGACGCCGTCTGGTCCGTCGCCTTTGCTGACGAAGGAAGATTGATCATCTCCGGCGGCTGGGATCGCACACTTCGAATTTGGGACGTGGCGAGCGGCAAACAAACCGCCGTCCTACGTGGACACGAAGACGAGATTCTATCTGTCGCGATCTCACCAGATGGAAGGCTCGCCGCCACCGGCAGCGCCGATTGGACCATTCGAATCTGGGATCTGAAAAAGCGAAAAGAGATCCGCAGGCTGACCGGCCACAACGGCGGCATCTATTGCGTGGCCTTTGCCGTCGACGGTGACCGCCTATTCAGCGGCAGCGGTGACGAAACCGTTCGCATCTGGAACATCCATGACGGCGAAAACATCTCAATCCTGCGCGGCCACCGGAGCGGAGTTCTTGCCCTGGCACTGTCCCCCGACAACAAGCGACTGGCCACCACCGGGATCGATGATGCACTGAGGCTTTGGACACTGGACTGATCGCGGTCATCTACACGAGTGTCGTCCCTTCGGGACTCTGAAGTGGGCTCACGGGGGCTCTCTCCCCACCAGTCAACGAACCGCTCGCGCTGAATTTGGAAGCCCACATCAATCCGCCAACGCTAAACACCAGCGCCAGCGGTCTACCACTCCGGTGGGGCGAGAGCACTCGCGAGCCCACTTCAATACCCTGACAGGGGTTACAGCCCCTTCTTCCAAATCGCTCTCCCCTTGTAAACCGTCCCCACCTGGTATCGCGGATCAGGAACCACCGCCTCATCCATAATCGCTTCGATCTTTTTCACGACACCCGGATATCGAGCGGCCAGATCCCGAGTCTCACCCACATCCTTCGACAGATCATACAACTCCATTCGATTGCCAGACCTCACCGATCGGATTCCTTTCCAATCATCCATGCGCACCGCCTGGGAATACTGTTTGCCCCGGCAATGCCCGTAGTCCCAATAGAGAAATCTGCGGGGCTCCCCAATCTTCCCGCCCTTCAACGCGTCACCGACATCCAACCCATCAACGTTGTGCGATTGGGCGCCAGCCAATGCGCCGAAGGTCGGCAGCATGTCTTGAAACGCGACCACCTCTTGACTCACGCCACCTGCGCGAGTCTGGCCTGGCCAGCGAACAATGAACGGCACCCGGATTCCGCCTTCGGTTAATTCCCGTTTGTAACCACTCAACGGCCCGCTGGTGTTGAACCGTTTGTGGATGGTCTTGTGACCGCCATTGTCGCTCGTGAAAACAATGAGTGTCTTTTCGGCCAGACCAAGTTCATTCACCAGATCGACGATCCGGCCCACATCCCGATCCAGCATGTGAACCATGGCGGCGTATTTCTTGGAACGCGGATCCCAGTCCCGATCAGAGTAAGGCTCAGTTGAAGGAACTGTGAACCCGTGTGGATCCTCGTCACGGGCCGAGAAATGTGGGAGCGCAAAGGCCGCGTAGAGGAAAAAGGGCCCCTCCTTGGATTCGCGAACAAAACGCAACGCGCGCTCGACCATCAGATCATGCGCATAGCTCTTGCGATTCACACCATTGCCGGGCAGTTCCAATCGCCCTTCATCGTCATCCAGATACTCGGGATAGTAATAGTGCGCGTGATCTTGGTTGAGATAACCGAACCACATGTCGAAGCCCTGCTTCGTAGCCCGACCTTCCGTATCGGCGTCTCCCAACGACCACTTTCCGATTCCACCACATCGGTAACCACGCTCTTTCAACAATTCAGCGATCGTGACATCCGCGTGTTTCAGATAGGTATGGTAGTGCGGCACATTGTCCCGCGCCGGCGCATGCCCGTTATGTTTTCCCGTCATCAGCACCGCCCGCGCCGGCGTGCAGACCGGACCTCCAGAATAGGCTTGGGTAAACCGTAGGCCGTCCTTGGCCAAACGATCAATATTCGGAGTCGCGATCGTCTCCCCGCCGTAACAACCCGCATCTCCATAACCAAGATCATCCGCCATGATGAATATGATATTGGGACGATTGGCGCTGAAAGCCTGCGACTCCAAACCCAACAGCAAACAGACGGATACCATGAGTTCGAGGCGGTTCATGTCCCCGAGAATATCCATCAGGCCGACGATCGCAGCATGAAACTTCTGATGAAAAACCAACCCATTGTGTCGTCCCTTCGGGACTCTGAAGTGGGCTCGCAGGGACTCTCGCCCCACCGGAGTGGTTGACCGCTGGCGCTGGGGGTGAGCCTTGGCGGATTGGTGTAAGCTTCCAAACCCAGCGAGAGCGCTCCATTGATTGGTGGGGAGAGAGTCCTCTCGAGCCCGCTTCAATACCCCGACAGGGGTTACACCTAATCCCCAAATCGCTCCGCCGAACGATTGACGTTGTCCTCCCACGTTTGCCAAGCCGACTGAAGCTGCCGCACGCGTTCCGGATGCAGATTGGCTTGATCGCGTGTCTCTCCGAGATCGATGGACAGATCGTAAAGTCGAGATGTCTTGCCGGTCATCACGAGTTTCCATGAACCGCTGCGCACGGCCCGTTCCCGTGAAGTCCGCCAAAACAGCATTCGCTCGGAAAGCGTTTCACCGCGGAATAACAACGGCAACAGATTCCTGCCATCTGACTTGACATTTTGAAAACCTGCCACCGCTGCGAAAGTGGGAAAGAGATCCGTCGAATGAACGGTCTGCGAACTAGTGCCGGCTTTGATGCGTCCGGGCCAGGAGGCAATGAACGGGACGCGATGACCGCCTTCATAAAGCTGCGTCTTTTGTCCACGTAGCGGGCCGTTGCTGGAGATGTTTCGGAAATTCTTTCCGTAGGTCAGATAGCCGCCGTTGTCGGATGTAAAGATAACCAAGGTGTTCTGTTCCAATTTCCAGCGGCGCAACTCCTTCACGATTTCACCCACGCTTTTGTCGAGCGATTCGATCATGGCTTTGACATGCGGAGCGACGTTGCCGGGTTTCGGAATGATTCCCCACTTGTCCTGATGATAGCTGACACCCGACTTGCGGTGTGGAGGATCATCCGGGCCCTGCCACGGAAAATGAATCGCCAGATGCGGAACGTACAGCAGGAATGGCCGGTCCCGATGTCGACGAATGAAGTCGACACTGTGTCGCGTCAGCAAATCCGTGGTATAGCCGGTCTCGGGAACCCGACGATCGTTGCGCCACCAATCTTCCCGACCAGAACGATCGACATGCGTATGGAAATCGCCGTCCCCGGAACCGAGTCCCACGAATTCTTCGAAACCTTGATTGGTTGGAAGAAAGGGCGGTTTGTAGCCGAGGTGCCATTTGCCGAAACAGCCGGTGGCATACCCCCTCCCCTGCGACACCTCCGCAATGGTCTCGGCTTCGAGCGGCAATCCGCTGTCGTAATCGCGTTGACCGGAGATCGCCCCATCGAACTTGCGACCGAAGCGTTGTTGGTAAAGACCGGTCAACGTCGCCGCCCGGGTCGGAGTGCACATGGCACCCGACGAATGGAAATCCGTAAAGCGAAGTCCCGCCTCCGCCAGTGCATCGATGTTGGGAGTCCGATTGATCTTGCTGCCGTAACAGCCCAGATCTCCGTAGCCAAGATCATCGGCCATGATCAGCACGATATTGGGGGGAGCCGCCGCAACCGGCAGCATCGCGAGCAGCAGGAACAGGAAAAACGTTTTCATGGCAACAGGTCGAGTTCCGCAAGAATGGCTTCCACCCGCGCCCGTTCGGGAACCTTGAATCGATGAAACGGTTCCGCCATGAAATCACTGCAGATTCCCGATACGGACAAGGCACTCTTCGTCGCCTTGATAAACCGGGAAGGATATTTGCCGACATCATAGATCCGCTGCAGGGAGTCTATCACCGCCTGCACTTGCAGTCCGGTCACAGCATCGCCTTCCTTCGCCGCCTGCCAGGCTTTCACGAAGAGATCAGGGAACAGGTTGGCACCGCCATTGACACCACCGTCGCCGCCAAGCCGGATGGATTCCATCATGAGATGTTCCGGGCCGATGAAGAACTGCCAATCCGGACGCTCACTCCGCAGTCCGAGCAAACGTGTGTAGTAGTCCAGATCGCCACTGCTGTCTTTCACACCAACCACCTGCTCGTGAACGGACAACGCCCGCAAGGTCTCAACATCGAACCATACCTTGGTCAGCGAAGGCATGTTGTAGAGCATCACCGGAAGCGGCAATTCGGGGACCATGTGGCTGATATATTCCTTCAGCTCCGTCTGCCCGGCCGGAAAGTAATACGGCGTCGTCAGCACCACAGCATCCGCGCCGGCATCCGCTGCGTGCCGGGCCAGCGCCACCGATTCCGCAAACGCGGTGTCCGTAATGCCAACCAAAACCGGCACACGTCCTTTGACCTGACGGCAAACCCGGTCGATCAACTCCCGGCGCAGCTGATAACTCAGACTGGGAGCCTCCCCGGTCGTGCCAAGGATGAAGACCCCAG
>Ga0055584_100003646_pt1 | contig 15150 bp, 10 predicted proteins | sample OSDHelmetaG_FD_58716 | JGI IMG/M metagenome (GOLD analysis project Ga0055584, IMG submission 58716) | Pelagic marine sediment microbial communities from the LTER site Helgoland, North Sea, for post-phytoplankton bloom and carbon turnover... | ecosystem: Environmental > Aquatic > Marine >... | reverse complement strand
GGGTTTGATGGTTTCAAGGGCGGCTTCGACAGCACCAATACAAGCTTCGGCAACACGGACCCATTCGTCTTTGGGCTGGCCGACAAAGATCGTGCGCATGAGGGCTGCGGTGTAGCGGTGTTTCGATGCTGAAATCTCGAAATACATGAGGTCGTTCTCGGCCAGACGATTGGCGCCACCGGTCTGGTGCGGCAGGCAGCTGCGCTCACCAGCCAGCACGAAGGGTGGCAGGCCCATGTATTCGCCGCCGTTTTCGAACAGGACCTTGTTGACCACGCCGTTGATCTCGTCAGCACTGGCGCCGGGCCGGGTCGCGTCCCAACCTGCCTGCATGGCCATGTCGACGAGCGCCGCGGACTCGCGCATGACCGCGATTTCCTCGTCAGACTTGATCATTCGGGTGTCCCACAGAATCTGTGTGGCATCGTGATAGGTGTTGTCCGGAAGCTGCTCGACCAGGGTCTCGTGTTCATCCACGGTATAGAAGAACGCCTGTTTTTCGACGCCCACACGGCTGCCCGAGGCAAAGCCCAGTTGCGCCAGAACATTGGCCGTCACGCTGGGGGGATGGTCCCAGTCATAGACCTTGGCAATGCGCGTGCTCCAGGCGAATTCCGGCGAATTGATCCATTCGAAATCGCGCACCAGAAAGACCGGCTCACCGTCTTTTGGCACGATGACGCAATGATACTTGTAATAGCCGGGTGATTCATAACCGCTGAAATAGCTGATGTTTTCAGGGCCGCGCACCAGCAGGACATCAAGCTCGCGCTCCGCCATGGAGCGCTGGATGTTGTCGTAACGGCGCACGTATTCCTCGGGCGAATAGGCAAGCCGGTCGTGCACGATCATCGGCAGGTCATAACCGTTCTCGGTCCGGCGCGTCGTTTTCTGAAAGGTGACGTGCTCGGTATGGGCGGCAACGTCGAAGACTTCGCGATCCTGATCCAGGGCCATGGCCATTTCCTCTGCAAACCTGTGACTGTTGCCCGATCGTCAGGTGTGCATGCTTTGAATACGTTTAGTAATCATCCAAGCTGACCTTTAGATTATTCAAATGATTGATCGCGCCTTTGCGCCGGAGAAGCAGCTGCCATGAACCGTGTTTCCGATCTTGATCTGCGCATGCTGCGCATCTTTGTTGCCGTCACCGAAGCGGGCGGTTTTTCTGCTGCTGAATCACAGCTCAACATTTCGACTTCGACCATCAGCATCCACATGTCGAACCTGGAAAAGCGCATCGGCATCCGGCTCTGTTCGCGCGGACGCAGCGGCTTCCGCCTCACCGAACGTGGCCAGGTCGTTTATCAGGAAACGCGGCAACTCCTGAAAACCCTGGATGACTATGCCGGTGTTCTGGCTGGCGCCAAAAGCCTGATTGCCGGGCGCCTGGCCATCGGCATGGTCGACGGGCTGGTGACACACCCGCGGTTTCCGGTCGCCCAGGCCGTGCGGCACTTCAACCAGAGCGACAACGACGTGCAGATTGAATTGCGCGTCGCATCACGCCAGAGCCTGGAACACGACGTGGTTGAAGGTGTGCTCCATGCCGCTATTGGCCCGTTCGTGCGCGAGATCACCGGCCTTGCCTTCGCACCGCTGTTCCGTGAACGCCACGAACTCTATTGCGGCAAGGGGCATGCGCTGTTCAATGCGCAGCGCAGAATCATGGCCCGCGCCGACCTGTCGACCTATCCTGCCGTCATCCGGATGTATCATGCCGACTTTGACAACGCCCGGCTGAAGGTCGTGCGTGAGGCTGCATCGGTCGTGACCATGGAAGCCATGCTGACCCTGCTGCTCTCTGGCGGTTACATCGGCTATCTGCCGACGCATTTTGCCCGGCCATGGGTCGAGAGCGGTGAACTGTCAGAGATCACAAGAGCGGACATGGGCTATGATTCCCAACACCACCTGATGACCAAACGCGCCAGCCGGGAGTCGACCGCCATGGAGCGTTTTGTCGGGATCGTTCATGGAATCTGTGATGGCACCGGGGAAAACGCGCCGTGATCAGCGCCATCTTCATGCTTTGATCATGATCAAAGTGAAACCTTAGATTTCGACATTGCATCGCGTGCTGTGCGATGGCCACGATGGCCACTGATTCCCACTTTAACGTTCCATTCCGGGCTCAGAAACCATGCCACGAGATCCACGCTACGATGTTCTTTTCGAGCCCGTCGCCATCGGACCCAAGACAGCGCGCAACCGCTTTTATCAGGTGCCCCATTGCAATGGCCTAGGGCACCTGCACCCCTCTGCTATGGCAACCATGCGGGGGATCAAGGCCGAAGGCGGGTGGGCCGTCGTCAACACCGAACAATGCGAGTTCCATCCTTCCGCCGACAGCTCCCCCCTGGTTGAGATGCGGTTGTGGGACGATCGTGACCTGCCGACCCTGGAGCTGATGACCGCCAGAGTTCATGAGCACGGCGCTCTGGCAGGGGTCGAGCTGGCCTATAATTCCTATGCGATGTCGAGCATGTACACGCGCGAGATTCCGCTGGCCCCGAGCCATTTGCCGGTTCAGACATCCAGGCCCGATCCGGTGCAGTGCCGCGCCATGGACAAGGACGATCTGGCCAGTTTGCGCCGCTGGCATCGCCAGGCTGTGCGCAGAGCGCTCAAAGCGGATTTCGACATCATCTATGTCTATGCCGCGCACAATCTTTCAGTCCTGTTTCATTTCCTCTCGCCGCGCTGGAATCATCGCCATGATGAGTACGGCGGCAGCCTGGAAAACCGCGTACGCCTGTTGCGCGAAATTCTGGAAGACACGTTGGACGAAGTCGCGGGCCGTGCCGGTGTTGCCGTGCGCATCAGCCTGGATGAACTGGTTGGCGACAAGGGGCTGGAACTCCACGAGGCCGAAGATGCCATCGGCATGCTGGCCGAACTGCCCGACCTCTGGGACGTCACCCTTTCGGACTGGTCCAATGATTCCCAGACCTCACGGTTTGCACCCGAGGCGGCCGAGGAACCTTACATCCTCAACATCAAGAAGCTCACGACCAAACCCGTCGTGGGCGTTGGCCGCTTCACCTCGCCAGACACCATGGTGTCCCAGGTCAAACGGGGCCTGATCGATTTCATCGGGGCTGCCCGTCCCTCCATCGCCGACCCGTTTCTGCCAAGGAAGATCGAAGAGGGTCGCATCGACGACATCCGTGAATGCATCGGCTGCAACATCTGTGTTGCCCATGACGAGATCGCGGTTCCCATCCGTTGCACGCAGAACCCGACCCAGGGCGAGGAATGGCGCAAGGGCTGGCATCCCGAACGCGTCGCGCCGAAGGTTTCTGATTCGTCAGTTCTGATCGTGGGTGGCGGTCCTGCGGGTCTTGAATGCGCGCGCCTGCTGGGCGAACGGGGTTATCGCGTCACCCTGGCTGAACGCGATGCCGAGCTGGGCGGACGCGTGCACCATGAGGCCGGACTGCCGGGCCTGGCAACATGGGGTCGGGTCGCCGATTACCGGACCAACCAGATCGCAACCATGCCCAATGTCGAAACCTATCTTGAAAGCGCGATCGGTTGCGCCGAGGCCCTGGAGTTCGGCTTTCGTCACATCATGATCGCCACGGGCTCAACCTGGCGCAGGGACGGCGTGGCGCGCCATCACCAGCACGCGGTGCCGGGCTTGTCAGATCAGTGCCTGACGCCGGACGACATTCTGGCCGGCAAACGCCGGGGCAAGCATTACCTGATCTATGACGACGACCATTACTACATGGCCAGCGTCATGGCAGAGCTTCTTGCCGGCGAAGGCAACACGGTCTCATTCGTCACGCCTGCCGGGATCGTGTCTTCCTGGTCCACGGCAGCACTCGACCAGCACCGGATTCACCGCGCGGTGGCGCAGGCTAGCCAGACGCTCCTGGTCAACCACGCAATCGTGGCGGTGAACAGCGGTTCCGTGACAGCCGAATGTGTCTTCACAGGGCGCCAGCAGGAGCTGGCCTGTGACACCGTCATTCCTGTCACGGCGCGACTTCCCAATGATGCTCTCTATCTCGAACTGAAGACAAACCAGGAAGCATGGCGGGATGCCGGCGTGGAAACGGTGAGTCTGTTGGGTGATGCCTATGCACCGGGGACCATCGCAGCAGCGGTCTATTCCGGCCACAAGTATGCCCGCAATCTGGAAGCCGATATCGACGAAGACGCCGTTCCGTTCCGCCGGGAAATGCCGGAGATCGAGCGCAGAGACAGTGCTTGAAGGGATCAGAAGCTGCGTATCTGACTATCCTGCTGCGGCAGCGCATTTGGCGTCGATATCGCCGTCATAGGTGGGACCCGCGCCGAACAGGGCTGCACCCAGGCCGGAGATAAGATCGCCGGTACGCGGCCCGATGGAGGGGTCCAGGAGATTACCGGCAACGCGCACCGGCGTGAGCAGGCGCATGAAGGTGCCGTCGAGCGATTTGGGGATGACTTCGGCACTGACCGTCATGGTGCCAAGGTCAAGCGAACCGACAATACCCAGAACAACATTTTCCAGCGCTACGAAGGATTCACCGAACGTGCCCTTGCCCACCGCAAAGGCAAGATCAATCACCGTGCAGCGCACCGGGATGCGACCGGTTGAGCCAAGCAGGGCGCTGAAGAGATCTTCGTTCAGGATTTCGATGGCGCCTGATTTCATCCAGCCTTCACCACGTTTGACCAGCATGGTGCCGTCGAGCGCGCCAAGCAGACCTCCCGGCGACGTGCCTGATGTGTCAACCTCGAGCAGCAATTCAAGTTGGCCCTCGGCCTCTTCGGCAATACCGGTCATGCGAAAAACGTTATCGGCATTGATTTCACGAATATCCAGGGAGGCAATTGCGTGGGTCGCGTCACCCACGGGTTCAACCGACAGGCTGCCCAGCACCTTGCCGTCGAAGACGCGGACGCTGAGGTTGTCGAGATGAATGGCGCCGTCTGACGTGGTGATTTCCGAACTGGCTTCTGTCAGGTCGGTTCCGTCCCAGTTAATGGTGTCGGCATCCAGTCTGATCTTCAAGTCGACATCCGGCATTGTCCAGGAAGGCAGGGGGTCGGCAAGGAACGTCACGATGTCGAAATCAGTGATCTCGCTGACCGGTTCGGATTCCATGAAGTCATCGACCGTGAACAACGTGGAATCAAAATCAGCTTCAACCCTGGGACGCTCACCTTCCAACCAGACCTCGAGTTTGCCCTGGACATCGGTATTGGCAATCTGTGTTTCCTCAAGGTCGAATGCGACGCAGTCATCCAGCATCTGGAGCGTGCCGTGCGTGACCAGCGGCAAGGGCTTGGGCAGGTCCATGTCGAACTCAGCCAGCGCAGTGCGCAGGTCGTCGGATTCCATGCGCATGGTGACGGGCGAGGCATAGACCTGCAGCGAGGGGGTGATCTCGCGCGCGATGACAAAGTTGAGTCCCAGCAATGCGCCGCTTGCGTTCAGCACCCAGGGCGATGGTTTGGTGAAGAGGTCCGTCAGGGTGACGAACTCAAGATCCAGATCGATCGGGATATCGGCCAGAACAATGGATTCCGAACCAGATGCCGGTTGGCCGGGCTTTGCCGAGAGGTTGAGGGAGAGGAACTCCAGAGAGGTTGCGCCTTCTCCGATCGAAAGCGCACCGTCCTCAATGAGCAGAGAGACATCGGCTGCGTCGGCAAAGTCCCGCAAGGTCACCCCCTGGGCCCGTGCTGAGACTTCAATGTTGCCGATGTGGCCGGTCATGAAACCCTGGAGCCCCAGGTCATTGCCGATATTGGCGGGGTCAACATCGCCGGTGGCAACCTTGAAGGAGAGCACGGGCGGGTCGGAAAAGGCGTCGACGCGCAGTTCAACATTGGAAACGGTTTCAAACACCGTGGCATCTGCATCATCGATCCAGAGAACGCCGTCCTTGATGTTGAGCTGTGCATCAATGAAACGCAGGCGCACCGTGGCGGCCTTGATCCTGTCGATATCAAGCGCGATGTCGGCGAAGACGCCGTTGAGGTCACCTTGCTCAAGCAGGGGCGCATCGAAGTTCTCTTCGCCTTTTCCGGTGTCGATCTTCAGGTTGGGTGCTTTGAGCGATCCCGTGATGCCCACGATGTCGTCGGTATAGATGACATCAAGCGTTCCGTTGAGCGAGCTGTTGCCGACTTCCAGATCGATCCAGTCGAAGCGCACGCCGTCTTCGATATCGGAAACATGAATGTAGGCTTGGGCATCGCCCTGAAACGGCAGGTTGATGGCCAGCAATTCGGCAAGATGCTGAACATCACTGGCATTCACAAGGCCTTCCAAATGGAGGCCCTCGAGATCATCGGGTCGTTTGAGAACTCCGGCGAGTTCAATGCCGCGATCGCTGTTGCCGATATGAAGTTCAACGGGCCAGGTGTTCTCATTGTCGAAGAGATCACGAAGGCGCCCACCAGCCAGGGAGATGGACGCCGTCTCACCGTCCAGACTTCCGTTGGCAGTCAACCGCAGTCCTTCACCCGTACCTGCATTGGCATGGAGTGTATCGACGTCCAGCACAACGATGGTGCCGTCGGTATAGGTGTTCTCGACATGAAGTTGAGCAAGGGAAAGGTCAAGCTTGAGCGAAGACAACAGGCTGCGCAGGTCAGCCCCTGATGCGTCCGCTTTGAAAACCAGGCCGCTGGCATCGCCCTGCAGACCCAGGTCGGGACGCAGGCGGGTGAGAAGATCGGTGAGGGGCATGTCATCACCCAGAACACGAACAGACACCGCACCATCTTCCAGATCGACTTCGACATGGGCTTCAAACGCCTGACCGTCGAGCGTGACCTCAATCGGCGTGATGGCCAGGTGGCCGGCCTGCAGGACAATGGGAAGCACAATATCGTCCATCGCAAAGGGGCCAAGATCGTGATGTCCCAGAGTGATCCTTAGATCGAGATCAAGCGTTTCCAGCAGATGATAAGGGACGGGCTGATCGAGCAACGAGCCCAGATCGAAATCAGACTCCGATTCTGCCGGTTCACCCCCACTGCGCGTAACGGGAAGAACGCTGAGACCAAGGTCCCCGGAAATCGCCATGGGCTGTGCCGCAAGGTTGATGGCGAGATCGCCCTGAGCCATGAAATTTCCAGCATCAACGGCAAAGTCGCTGACCGTGAGAAGGTCATCATCCAGCGAAAGGCTGGCCTGGAAGTCGAAGGTTTCATCAAACCCGGTTTCAACATCAAAAGCCGCGAGCAAACCATCCAGGTCACGCCCCTGGCCGTCCAGCGTGAAAACCGCATTGAGGTCGGTCAGCGCATCCTCGACAGCACCATGGACTTCGATTTTGGTTTCGCCATCAGTAATCACAAGATCGATCGGGAACGACTGACCGCTGGCCAGTTCACCGGGCAGACCGCCGGTCAGGGTCAGGGTAAAGGCACGTCCGCCAAGCTCCATGCTGCCCTGTGCGGCAAGCCCATTCTGGGCATTCGACGTCAGTTCGAGATGCGAAATCACCAGTTGATCACCGGTGCCTGAATCCACCGTGACATTTTCCAGCGTCACACCAAGGTCGCCCGAAACGATCGCCAGATCATCGGCCGTCGGCATGGAAGGAGGCTCAGCAACCACAGCGGCTGCATCCTCACCGGGCGAACCGCGGTTCAATTGCTCAAGGCGTATCAGCACATCCGAAAAATGCGCGTGGGTGACAACAATCTCGCCCTGCATCAGGGAGTCGAACGCCAGCCCGACATCGACGCGCCCTGCCTCCACAGCCGGTTCATCACCGGTACTGCCAGCGATGGTAACATCAGCAGCAATCAGCGTTGGCCCGCCCGACCAGCCAAGCGTCATGATGCCGTTGATCGATAACTCACGATCTAGCGCAGACGATAGAATGCCCTCGACCGGGCCGCGCAGCATGGCCGCGCCGGCAAACACAATGGCCACGGCAAGTGCAACCAGAAGGGAGCCACATATGAGAAAGCGGCGTTTGGCAAACCAGGGGCGCCTTCGCGGCGGCGCTGCATCATCTGTCATGTCGAGCCCGAATCCTTCAAGGATGCCACGAACCTGCCACGCACAATGGCAACGCAGGCAAACAAGTTACCAGACCATGCCATGAATTCGGTTGCTTGGCAGCGCCATGATTGCTGTCCGCTTACTTCCCACTGCAATCTTTTGCGATTTCGTGGCACGGTTGGGCATGGATAGCAGATGGATCAGTGACAAGCCGGGCATCACGCTTCTGGCGATGGTGGTCATCCTTGCCGCAGGCATGTGGGCGGCCAATCCGGCCTGGGCTGGCGACCTGACCTGGTGCAACCGTGGCGATGCCAAGGCCGATGAAGGCTCCTGGCGCCAGGCTGAAAAGCTTTATGGTCTGTGCATCACCAACGGTGAGCTGGAAGGCGCCGAGCTGGCGAGTGCCCACCATCGGCACGGGCGCGCGCTGATGAAGCTGAAACGGTTCGAGCCGGCGCTGGACGCCATGGATGCTGCTCTGGCCGCCGACGACGCCCATGCCCCGGCCTGGAACACCCGCGCGTGGCTGGGCCTGCTGACTGACAGTCTCGAACAGGCACTGTCTGATGCCGAACGGGCGCTGAACCTTGCGCCCGACAATGTGCGCACCATCGATACCCATGCCCATATTCTGGCTGCCCTGGGTCGCGGTGATGAGGCGCTGGCCGCCTTTAACCGGGCTGTTTCCCTGTATGATTCCGAAGGCGTAGCGAAGTACCAGAACGCACTGGCCGCGGCAGGTTACGATCCAGGCAGCGCCGATGGTGTTGCGGGCGCGCGCACCCACGAAGCGCTGGCGGCCTGCGTTGCCGATGCCTGTAACCTCTGGCCAATTCCCTGAGACAAACCCGGAGCAACCGTGCCCCATATCATCCTGGAACATTCCGCCAATCTGGAAGGCGATCTTGATATCAACGCGCTGGTTCAGACTCTGCACGATGCCGCGCTGACCTGCCCCACCATCGACCTGCTGGCCCTGCGCAGCCGTGCGGAGCGACGTGAACGCGTTGTGGTGGCCGACGGCAATCCGGATCACCGCTTTGCCATGGTCACGGCGCGCATCCTGGCTGGACGCAGCGACGCGGTGAAGGAGCAGATTGCCGACACCCTGTTTGCCGCCCTGAAAGAAGGCCTGTCGGGTCTTGACCCCAATCGCGGCCTGGCAATGGCCGTCGATGTTGTCGAGATCGAGCCTGCAACCTTCCGCAAGGAACACAATCTGGCAGAGGCAGTTTCGACCTAGATCCAACGCATTGGCTGGACTTGCCAAAGCTCGCTCAGGGGTCCGGAGTCCAGAACGAAAAAGCCCGGCGGACTGTGATCCGCCGGGCTGGTCTCTCGTGTCCTGACCTTCTGTCAGGCGATGTACATCATGTCGTCGAAGACCATATTGCCGCCACCGGGTGTGATGAAGTCGACGTAGTCGACATTCTCGTAGACCGAAAGGTCGATCGTCTTCGGGCCGCCACCGAAAGAGCCGGAGAGATACGTCCACACACCGTTCGAGCCGGCGAGGATCGTCGTGCCGGTGAAGCTGGCACCATCTTGCACCATGCTGAGCAGCGAAAAGGCGTCGCCGCCTTCGTGCTCCATGCGCACCGTGAGGCCGCCGTTGTTGAAGTGCAACTCGGCATCCGCATCATCGCCGGCGATCGGAAACGGCAGCCCCTGCTGATAGATGCCCCAGTCGAACGAATGCGGTGCGGGATTGGGATCGACGATCGGTGTGAACACGAACCCGTCCTCGGCATATCCCTCGGGGTTGATGGCGCCGTTGGCGTAGTTCTGTCCCCCCGTGATCACACCGCTGTCGAAATCGATGTGGCCGTCACCGCCGACGCCCGAGGGGCCCGACGCCTCAACCGCGACCGAGGCGCTGGACGCGACCGCGTCGGTGCCGTCGGTCACGTCGAAGCCGATCGAGGCAGTGCCGTCGTAGCCATCGGCCGGATCGAAGGTGAAGGTGTCATCACCATTGTCGATCAGCGTGCCCTGGGACGGGTCCGCCAGCGCGACGTTCGTTACCCCGAGGATGTCGCCGTCGATGTCGCTGGCGTTCGCCAGCAAGTCGGCAGCCGAGAAGGTGATTGCCGTATCGTCGGCGGTGCCGCCCAGATCGATCGGACCGGAGACCACCGGGGCGTCGTTGACGTTTTCAACCGTGATCGCGACCGTGGCCGTGGTTTCGTTGCCAAAGATATCGGTGAAGATGTAGCTGAAGCTGTCGGAGCCAAAGAAATCGGTATCGGGCGTATAGGTGAAGTTGCCAACTGCATCGATCGAAACCGAACCATTTTCAGCATCACCCGCGAGCGTGACTGTGCCATCGCGCACGATATCGTCGTTGGCAAGGACATCGCCGCTGAGCACCGTGTCCTCATTCATGAGAAGTACATCGTCATGGGCCAACGAAAGTGCCGGCGTTAAACCTGTTCCCCCACCCATGTTCTGGGTCGCATCGGCCTGAGCAGCATAGGACTGCTCGTTGCCGCCACCATTTTTAACCATGCCGTTGGCATGATTCTCGCCGCCGTTGCGAACAAGACCGTTCGCAGCGTTCGGGTTTCCACCCTTTGCCATTTTGGATCTCCCAAAGCATTAAATCAAAAATTCATACGCGCTCACCATTTTGTTAGCCCGAAAACGGCTGAAAACAAGGGAAAATTCAGTCTTTTACAGGTTTTTTCATGCTCTGTGATAAACCGTTCACCAAACAAGTCCCATGAGTTTTGAAAGCAGCAGCGCTATGCAATCACGAGTTTGTGATATGCATGGAAGGGTGACGCCGTACCGGAACACAGGCTGGATACGATTAGCTGGAGGCGCGACGTCGGATTTTGAAGATCTGCCTCAACAGCAAGGAGACATGTCATGCGACAACTCATGAGCCGAGCGCTTGATAAGGATGCCTTCGCGCCGTTTGGCCAGGCAGTGATGGAGCCCACGGGCGCGCCCAGCTCCGCAGGCAAGGGTTTCGACTGCTGGTTCAACGTAGCCGAACTCACGGGCACGAACCTGAAACTGGGCCAGGTCGTTGCGCACCGGGGCGACGGCACTGTTGCCGCCATGGAACGCCATCCCGATATCGAGTTTCTGGTGCCGATCACCGGACCCATCATCCAGGTCGTGGCACCAGGCCGCGATCTGGCCGATGCCACCGAACAGCCCCGCGCGGACGAAGCCATCGCCTTTGTCCTGCAGCCCGGCGAAGCGGTCGTTGTGGCACCCGGTGTCTGGCACAGCGCTGCCATGCCCGTTGCTGAAGAAACCCTCTACATGTTCGCCGGCCTGCCCCACGCGCCCGAGCCGGGTCGCGAGGCGAGCCCATGGATCAATTTTGAGAGAGACAGCAAAGTTACCACGACCAACAGATAGAAGATCATGCCCAAGGCAACACAGACCGAGCATCAGGGAACGCGCCCTGCCGCAAAAGCGGCTGACAACACACCTGAACAAAACCGCACGGGCGCCGCAAGCTATCTGGCCTCAGCTTGGCAGCGAGGCGCCATCTTCCTTCGGCGCAATACGAGAGACACGCGGGTCGTTGCTGTCCATGCTCGCGCGTGGCGACGATTTTCGATCGACAGCGCGGTGTTGGCGACCATCGCTGTAGCCTTGTTTCTTGGCATGTCTGCGCTGTTTTCCGACCGAGTCGCCATACGACCCATTCAGGTCCCCGCCGACCTTTCCTCGCGCGGATATCATGAAGAAGTGGTGGCGCGACGATTGGTCGATGCATGGCTCGCCATCTCACTTGCCTCGCCCACAAACAAGGAGCGCACAAACCTTGCAGGCGATTGGGAACAGACCGATGTCACTCTTCCTTACGCAAACCTGTCGCTCCAGGGCCTTGTGGTCCAGGCACAGAGCGCTTTTGGAGTAAAACCCAATCAGATTGGCGGCGAAATCACACGCGACGAGGAAGGCCTGCTAACGCTCACACTTCGAATGACAGGTGGCCAGACAACAGTGGATCCCGTGGTGGTCTATGGAGGCGAATCCGTCGAAGACCTGATCGAGCGGGGAGGCGAAGCCGTGATGCGCCTGGTCGACCCGTATGTCCTGGCGTCATGGCTTGCCGGATCAAGGCCGTATGAAGCGCATGACTTGGCCCAGGAATGCCTTGTCCGTGAAGATTGCCCCGACGAGCGCGCGTACAACCTGTTTGGCCGACTCGCCATGATGGAGGGCAACCTTGATGCGGCAGCCAAATTCTACCGGCAAGCTTGGACAACCTCGCTTGAGCTGAGGCGCCCGTTTGTCCATGCGCTCGTCAATGAAGCTTCGGTATGGAATGGATTAGCCGAGCAGGCTCTTGCCGCGGGCGATGCCGACGAGGCCCAGGAACATCTGGCCGCAGCCCGCGGCGCACTCGCCCAAGCTGAAGAAAATGATTCTGATTTGATTCGAATCCGAAAAACCAATGCGTACCTGGAAGCATTGGCAGGACTTGCAGCATCCACGTTTGACAACGACAACTCGGCAGCCTGCAGACACAGAATCAACGCGATGTCCGAGCTTGATGCTTCAGCCGACGGCAATGACGGACGCGATTTCAGCGACATTACAGACAGCGAAGCCTGGATCGCGCTTAAGGCTCTGGATTGCCCGGACTGAGCTTCAACCCCGCCACAAATTGTCACCGAGACCCTGACGCCGAAGACGGTCGGGAATGATCTGGGTGGCAAAGACGTCCTGCCAGGTCTGGGCGCGTTTGATGAGATCGGCGTCTCCGCCCGAAACCAGCACGCTGGCGGGCAACGGTACGGAGTTGATGAGGGAGGCTTCGCCTTCGGCGTAAAACCCTGCGTCGAGCACAGCCATGACATCGCCGGTGGCAAGGTCACCAGGCACACGCAGCCCTTCTGCAATAACGGAGGGAATGCAGATGGGGCCGACGACATCAGCCTCCTTGTCGGCCTGGCGATGCATGCCTGAAGCGACCGTGACATGGTTCACGCTGCCTTCCTTGCAGATCATCGGCAGGTTGTTTTCGCTGGCTTCGACATTGATCCAGCAGAACCCGACATCGTGTTTGACCAGTCCGACCCGGGTCAGCATCAACGCGGCGTTGCCGGCGATGTAACGGCCGGGCTCAGGCCACACCGCGATGCCTGAGGGATCGAGACCAACTTCTTCGAGCCTGGCCTTCAGCGCCCCGACAGCAGTGGCGGCCTGCTCTTCGATCGGCGCGCCCCCGGCATCGGTCGAGCGTGACTCAGGATCGCGTTCGCGCGACCAGCCTCCACCCATGTCGATAACCCGTGGCGCAACGCCGGTGGCCGCAAACACCGCGCCGATCATGCGACCGTATTCGCCATGAAAGGCGGCATAGTTTTCCAGCAGGTTCGACATGCGCCCGTAATGAGCGTGCCAGCCGGTCCAGTCGAGTTCGGGCAGGGTCGCCAGGCGCTCGACCATGGCGATGGCGGTTTCCTGCGCCACGCCCCATTTCCAGCGACGCAGGCCTTCGCGAAAATCGCCCGAGACCGGGAAGGCGTCGGATGTGAAATCCTCGAACTCCGGCGGCATGACCTTCAGGCGGATATTGACCGGGATGGTTTTGCCCGTGCGGCGGGCCGCAGCGAGCACAAGGTCAATCTCCTCGGCCGCATCCATGTTGACGGTGATGCCCAGCTCCGCAGCGCGGTCGAGCTCTTCTGCCGTCTTGTTGCCGCCGTTGAGCGCAATGCGTTTGGGATCGGCACCACCGGCAAAGGTCGCTTCGATCTCTGGAATGCCGAAGCAATCGCCGCCCGCCCCTTCATCAAACAGCACGGCGCGCACCGACATGTTGGGGCAGCATTTGATCGCGAACATGACGTTGACCGGCCCTGGCCAGACGGCCTGGAACGCATCGCGCGCCCGGCGGTAGTTGCCGCGCAGGGTCGCTTCGGAAAAGACAAAAAGCGGCGAGCCGAAACGCTCCACGACATCGGCCGCGCGCATCTCCTCAATCATCAGCATGCCGTCCCCATCGACCCGCAGATGATCGTTGGTGGTCAGCACGGCCTGGAGTGATTCTGCAGGTGTGGTCATGGGGTCTCCTTGATGAGCCGGTCAAGCTCTTCGTTGAAGCGATTTGGTTCCTCAACCTGCACCAGATGGCTGGTTCCCGGAACGGGGCACAGGCGGTTGTGGGGTAGCACTTCAGCAAGCCAGCGGCTGGATTCATCGACGCGGGGCAGGTCTTCCTGGCCATAGATCAGCAGGACCTGCGCCTGGATGGCGGCAAGTTCATCCGTGATGGATTTGAGCGAAATACGATCCCAGTGGAGCGTGGAAACGGTCATGAGCGCGCCGTGATGGGACTGATGGAGTGTGCGTTCCAGATAACCGGCCCAGCGCCTGGGGTGTTTGGCGGCCAGGGTCGCGTTGCCGATATCTTCTGCAAACCAGCGCGACGAACCTTCGCCCGCTCCATCGGCCAGCATGTCGATCTCCTGCCTCAAACCGGCGTGATAGGCCGCGCGTTCTTCATCGTCGTGCGGTCCGGAACTGACGCCACAAAGGGTGAGCGAGGCCAGGCGCCGGGGTTGTTGGCAGGCAAACATCAGGCTGGTGAAACTGCCCATGGAACAGCCCACCAGATGAAAGCCGTCGAGGCCCAGGTGATCAGCAAGCTGTTCGAGATCACGGGTCGAGCGGTCCTGACCGTAGGAGGATTTTTCCTGGGGCACGTCCGACGGCGCAAAGCCGCGTGCGGCATAACGGATGCACCGGGAGGTCGGCGCAAAGGCCGTGACCTGATCGTTCCAGCTTCTTGGATCACCGCCGAACTCGTGGGCAAAGACAATGACGTGGCCGTTGGCATGGCCGGTATCGTCGTACCAGAGCCGCACACCGTCATCAGCGGTGAAGTAGGGCATCACGCATCGCCTTCATCATAGTAGCCACCGCGCAGGACATAATCATAAGAGACCGGCATCTGGAGCGCTTCTTCGCGGCCCAGTGCCATGGCCGCATGCCAGGGCCAATAGGCATCGTGCAGCGATGCGGTTGCGATGAGCGCCAGATCGGCCTCGCCGTTGGTGATGATGGCGTTGGCTTCATCAGGGCGCATGATGGCACCGACCGCGGCGGAGTCGATCCCTGCTTCGTGGCGCACGCGCTGGGCAAACGGCACCTGCCAGAGCGGGCCGGAGGGATAGGTCTCGTCGGGCACGTTGAAGCCGGAGCTGCAA
>Ga0055584_100003644_pt1 | contig 15152 bp, 16 predicted proteins | sample OSDHelmetaG_FD_58716 | JGI IMG/M metagenome (GOLD analysis project Ga0055584, IMG submission 58716) | Pelagic marine sediment microbial communities from the LTER site Helgoland, North Sea, for post-phytoplankton bloom and carbon turnover... | ecosystem: Environmental > Aquatic > Marine >... | reverse complement strand
CCTCCGTTAAACGGTGGAATACACCTTAGATCACTGTCCGGTTTTCTGGGACCACCTCAGCGATCATCCAACCAATGATCAATATGACCACGCCGCCAATGATGTTCATACCGTAACTGGTCGCAAGACTAACGAATTCCTTGACTGTTTCTTCGCTCATTTTAACCTTCCAAAAGACAACATTGTATCCAGAGCAATATCATGGGGTTTATCGATTTGATAATGTTTGCGCGACATTTCCGAGTGACTTGGTCCACTAGGACTTTAAGGACTTTGGTAGCAGCTCCTTCTGAGGAAGTCGCTAGTGTCGAGGCAAAAAAAGCTCCATTAGACGAGATTAAAAGCGTGATGGGCAATGTGGCTTTTGTATTCCGGGGACACCTGACCTATTGCCAAGCATCATCCCAACAAAAATGGCGGAGGGACCGAGAATCGAACTCGGGCATGAGTTTTACCCCATGACGGATTAGCAATCCGCTGCATTACCGCTCTGCCACCCCTCCGCGGGACGAACCTTTTGGTGCGGTACCGTCGAGGCGAGACAGGTAGCGCGCGCGCTGGCGGCTGTCAACGAATGTGCTTGCGTTTCAACGCCGCAGTTCAAGAACAGCCCAAAGTTCGCCTAAATCAGCGCTACAAATTAATCCCGCCGAGACAGGCCATTCCCTTCTCAACCGCCGGGCGCGCCATGAGCGTATCGAACCAGCGCTTCACATTGGGATAATCGTTCAGGTCCGTGCGGTGGCGCCCGTGGCGCTGGACCCATGGCACAATGGCGATATCGGCGATGGAATACTCATCGCCGGCGCAAAACTCATTGTCCGCCAAGTGGCCGTCCAACACGCCATAGAGCCGGTGGGTTTCTTTCACATAGCGCTCAATCGCGTAGGGCACTTCTTCCTTCGCGCCCAGGAAATGATGCACTTGGCCGGGCATCGGCCCCATGCCGCCCATTTGCCACATCAGCCATTCCAGGCACGCGATGCGCTTGCGTGGGTCGGTGGGGATGAGTTTGCCGGTTTTCTCGCCTAAATAAAGGAGGATCGCCGCGGATTCAAAAACCGATACCGGCTTGCCGTCCGGCCCATCTGGATCAATGATCGCGGGGATGCGGTTGTTTGGCGAGATTGCCAGGAAGTCCGGCTCGAACTGTTCGCCCTTGCCGATATTGACCGACTTCTCCTCATAGGGAAGGCCGAGCTCTTCCAGCATAATGGATATCTTTCGCCCGTTCGGCGTCGCCCATAAATAGAGTTCGATTGTCATAAAATTCTCTCCCCTAACCTCTGGTATGTTTTGCCGAGAATGCTAGACTGCCGCCCGGTCAAAAACCATAATATAAATGACCGAGCAGGGAGAGCATGAAATGGTGGCCTACGTCATCGCGGATATTACCGTGACCGATCCGGAGAGATATAAGGATTACACCAGCCAAACACCGGCAACGGTCGAGAAATTCGGCGGCCAGTTCGTCGTGCGCGGTGGAGATGTCACCATAATGGGCGGCGACTGGAAGCCAAACCGCTTGGTGATCATCGAGTTCCCCAACATGGCGACCTTAAAGAAATGGTACAAATCCAAGGACTACCAAAAAATCGCCAAAATTCGAGAAGAAGCCTCCGAAGGCTCATTTGTTTTTGTTGATGGCGTTTAGGACTTAATGCGCCACACCCTTGTCGAAAAACCGCACGCCAGGGCGTTTAAACAAACCTACCAGTAATACGCCCATCACGAAGCCGCCAATATGCGCCCACCAGGCCGTATTACCGCCAGTGCCACTCCATACATTGTAAAACTGTAAGCCGATCCAAACGCCCAGCACGATATAGGCGGGCAGATAAAGCGGTATACGACTGAAGGCGAGCACCAGAACCTTCACTTTCGGATGCAGCATGATATAGGCCCCCATTACACCGGCGATTGCCCCACTGGCGCCCACCAACGGCGATGTGGAGTCCGGAACGCTGAGCGCATGGGCGAGCGACGCAGCCACACCGCACAGCAAGTAAAACACGGCAAACCGCATATGACCCATTGCGTCTTCCAAATTGTCGCCGAACACCCAAAGAAACAGCATATTGCCGATCAAATGCATCCAGCCACCATGCAGAAAAATGGACGTCAGCACCGTCGCTTCCGCCGGAATGCGCACCAACGCAGGGTCCAACGGCCTAATGTCAAAGAGGACAGCTGGGATCAGACTATAGCTTAGGCTAAAGGCGCTCCCCGCTTTGTCGGGCAAATTTATCTGCAACAGGAACACGCCAACACACGTCGCAATGAAGGTGATTGTCACCAGCTGAAACGGGATCACCTTGAGCGGGTTTTTATCCCGCAGCGGCAACAGCATGGCTTTTCCTTTCGCCGGGCACCGCCAGGCTTAGCGGCCCCGGTTTACGCCGCCTGCGTGCTTGAATTCCCTGACCCGCCCGGCAATTTGCTGCGGCCCCAATTGATGATGCCGCCTTCGAGCATGATTTCTACCTGGCGCCCGGAGAGCCCGTGCGTGACGGGAATCTCTAAATCCTTGCCCTTTACCTTCAAAACCAGTTCGCTGCTATTCGAGACTGCATCGCGGGCATTTTCGAGCACAAGAACGTCGTCCTGCTCTAGTTTGTCGTAGTCGTCCGGGCTGGCAAATTCCACCGGCAGCAAGCCGCCATTGATGGCGTTCTGCCAAAAAATTCTGGCAAAGCTCTTAGCAACTATAATTTTGAGGCCGAGATATTGCGGGCACAACACTGCATGCACGCGGCTTGACCCTTGGCCGAAATTCTCACCAGCGACCCAAATATGGCCACCTTGCTCCTTCACAGCGAAAGCGCGATCCGCCAGCGTGTCATCGTCGCGCATGAGCGTAAACTCTGCCGTCTTTTGGACGTTCGAGCGATAAGGCAGCACCTGCGCGCCAGCAGGCGCAATGGCGTCCGTATCGATATTATCGCCGAGCTTGATGAGCACCGGCGCTTCAATGTTCGCGGGGAACGGATCAATCGGCGGCAAGGGTGCCGTATGATCACCCTTCTCGATGCTGATCCGCTTTGCTTCCTCAACCGGCATCGGCTTGATCAGCGCATCAGGCAGCGCAATCCAATCTTCGGGCTGTTCCACCTTCGGATATTCCATGCCGAGGTCGCGAGGATCCGTGATCTCCCCCTTGATGGCCCCTGCCGTCACCACTTCGGGACCGCAGAGCCAAACCATATCCCCCTTCACACCGGAGCGACCCGGGAAGTTACGCGGTGTGGTGCGCAAGCTATTGGCGCCCATGGCAGGCGCTTGGCCCATCCCCATACAACCATTGCAACCGGCCTGATGCATGCGCGCGCCAAAGCCGATGAGGTTCGCCAAATGCCCTTGGTTCAGCAAGTTCGTGAGCATTTCACGGGAGGTAGGATTAACGTCGAACGACACACCTTCGGCGGCTGTCTTGCCTTCCACCATCATGGCGGCGACCGCAAAATCGCGATAGCCCGGGTTGGCCGATGAACCGATATAACCTTGAGTGATTTTCTCACCGACACAGTCACGCACCGGCACCACATTGCCCGGGCTCGACGGTTTTGCGATCAACGGCTCCAGCGACGACAGATCGATCTCTTCGTGGAGATCGTAGGTCGCGCCTTCGTCTGCCAAAATCTCCATGAAAACATCTTCACGACCAACCGATTTCAAATAGCGCTTCACCTCGCCGTCAGCTGGGAATACGGACGTAGTCGCCCCCAATTCCGCGCCCATATTGGCGATCACGTGACGGTCCATGGCACTTAAGCAGTCCAGGCCAGGCCCGTAATATTCAATGATGCGGCCAAGACCGCCTTTGACACCGTGCCGGCGCAGCATTTCCAATATGACGTCTTTGGCGCTCACCCAATCAGGTAAGCTGCCGGTTAGCTTCACGCCCCAAATCTTCGGCATGTTAATAACGATGGGCATGCCCGCAAGCGCCATGCCTACTTCAATAGAGCCGGTTCCCATGCCGATCATGCCGAGCGAGCCCGCCGAACAAGAATGGCTATCGCCGCCAATCAACGTCGCGCCGGGACGGCCAAGCCGCTCCATGTGCACCGGATGGCTAATGCCGTTTCCGGCCGGACTGTAATGCATGCCGAAGCGTTGGCAGGTGGTCTTGAGGAAGTGATGGTCTTCGGCAGCCTTGTTGTCGGTCTGCAGCAAATTGTGATCCACATATTGGCAGGCCAACTCCACCTGGATGCGGTCCTTATCGAGCGCTTCCAGCGTCAATGCCGTCAACAGGCCGAGTGTATCCTGGCAGAGCCCTTGATCAATTTTGATGCCGATCTCTTCGCCCGGCGTCATATCGCCGGAAACCAGATGCGCCTCGAGAATCTTCTCAGCCACATTCATTTTGGATTTGGTTGCCATGTCTTCCTCCTAAATCTTTATGACGCTGATATCTCACAAAGCCGAGCGGTCGGACAAGAGGATGTATTGCCGCAACCGTCATTCTATCGCAGACGTGCGGTCTACATTAGCGAGCACAGCTTGATTCAACGCATATGCAAAAATAGGTTGGTAGAATTCAAATGTCCGTACGTTTCAATTCGTTTGATATAAGCGGGTTAGCGCTTAATAATAAGTATGATGTGTTCAATAAAACAAATATCAGAATCGCTCAGACTTCGAACTTTTGCGGTGTTCGTAATATCTTTCGTTTTGTGCCTTGCTTTCGGGCGCGCGCATAGCGGACAAATTAAATTAGAAAATCTAGCGATACACTTCGAAGAAACAGTGTTCGCACCCGATTCAAAGGGAAATATTTCCAAACTTGCGCGATGGAAAAAACCAATAAGGGTCGTCATAAGTAAAAGTTTTTACGACGAAAGGTCTCGCGATAACGTAAACCATCGGCTCAAACAAGCTTTGTCGTTGTTTGAAGAATTTCGGACAAAATTTTCATATGATATTCGAATTAATGATAATGGCTCGTATAACTATGCTGTTGTATTAACGGATAATTTGTCAAAATCGTTGAAAGAGAAATATTATATAAAATTAATAAATAAAATAATGAATGATAACGATTTAAAAAATCTAAGAAAATATGCAGAAAAAAACAAGCATAATGCTTGCAATAGCAATAAAATATACAACGAAAACGGAATTATTTTCTTAAACTTGACATTTATTTCTAGTTTATTTTCAAAAATCCGATTTAAACGATGTTTTCACCGAACATTATTACGATCTCTCGGGATGTTTGGGACTGCAAAATCATACCACTCCATCATGGGGCCTGAAAAAAATCATATTTCGCATCGGGACTCACTACTTTCGAGGTTGGATTGGAGGGCGATAAACCTTCTCTATCAGAACTCTGTGCGACCTGGCATGACATTGAACCAAGTAAAAAAAATCTTGCCATTAAAAAACTAAGTGCACTGTGGCGAGCGGGTATCCTACGCGTTGCTAGCAATTCCTGAGTTCCCGTCTACGCGGGAATGCCGCAAGTGCATCTACTTCTGATAGGCCTGGAACTGACTATCACCGAACATGATTTCGCGTTCATCGTCGCTCATAGTGGCCGTCGGCGGGCGTTCTTCTGCTTCAAGCACCTTGATGCCTCGTTGTACCGCCGGCCGTTCGGCCATCATGTCGAACCAGCGTTTTAAGTTCGGGAAATCTTCGTGGCGTTGCCCGCGCTTGGCTGGATTGCGCAGCCAGGGGAAGCTCGCCATATCGGCAATTGTATAGTCATCACCACCGATATACTCAGCCTGCCCTAAACGCTTATCCAGGACGCCGAACAAGCGGCCCACTTCTTTCGTGTAGCGGTCGATGGCGTATTCGATCTTATCGACCGAATAGACGCGGAAATGATTGGCTTGACCAGCCATCGGGCCGAGGCCGCCCATCTGCCACATGACCCATTGAATCGCCTCATATTTTGCGTGCGGGTCCGTGGAGAGGAATTGGCCGGTTTTCTCCGCCAGATACAAAAGGATGGCGCCGGACTCAAATATCGTAATCGGTTTGCCGCCGGGCCCATCCTGGTCGACCATAACCGGGATGCGGTGGTTCGGGTTCATCTCGACGAAGAATTCTTGGAACTGCTCACCCTTGCCGATGGCGATAGGATGGACAGTGTAGTCGAGGCCGGTCTCCTCCAGCATGATGTGGACTTTGTGACCGTTGGGCGTGGCCCAAGTGTACAGATCGATCATCGTCGTCTCCCCATATTTTCATTAATTGGCGATTACTATAGTGTCGCCCCATAACATAGGTCGCCATAAATCGACGAACAGGGAGAGAACAATGACGGACAACCCAACCCAAATTCTGGCGCGCTTCGTAGCCAACGCGAAATATGAAGATTTGCCCGAACAGGCGCTGGCGCTCGGGCGTTCTTCCTTGTTGGATGCAAGCGGCACCGGCTTGGCGGGTTCTGCCTCCAAGGGCGCAAAAGCGCTTAACACTGTACTCGGAAACTATGCCAGCGCCGACGGCGCGCCGGTGATCGGGACCGACCTTCGCCTCCCGGCCCCCTTCGCCGCCATGGCCAACGGTAATTCAATTCATTCGGACGATTTCGACGATACACTCCGCGCCGACCCCGAGGCGGTAGGCTATCACGGCTCAACCCATCCTTCGGGCCCGTTGCTAGCGGCCCTGATGGCGCTTACTGAAAAACGCAAAGTGAATGGTAAGGATTTTCAAATTGCCTATCACGTGGGCATGGAACTGATGGCCAAGATCAATTCCGCCTTAGGGCCCCGCTCCTTCTCGGCCGGTTTTCACCCCACCGCCATCATGAGCGCCTTTGGCGCCACGGCGGCAGCGGCCAAAATCAAAGGGCTAAGCGAAGAGAATATCGCCACATCGCTTGGCATCTGCGCCAGCCATGCCTGCGGCTTGCGGGCCAATTTCGGCTCCATGATGAAACCCTATCATCCGGGCCACGGTGCCATGTCAGGACTTTTGGCAGCCGAAATGGCCGAAGGCGGCATGACCGCATCCGCAGATGCCATCGGTGGCGAAATCGGCTTCCTGAACGCCTATGGCGATTCTATCGACATGCGGCCCTTGGAGGCATTGGGAAACCCTTGGGCCATCATTGCGCCCAGCATTTGGATTAAGCCCTACCCGTCGGGCAACCTCACCCATCCGGCGATGAGCAATCTTCGCGCCCAATTGGAGAAAAACAACGCCAAGCCCGAAGAAGTCGTCAGCCTGGCGATCCAAACCAAACAGTCGATTTACAACACCCTTATTCACCATCATCCAAAGACAGGCCTGCAGAGCAAATTTTCCATGGAATTCTGCCTGGTGAAAATCCTGGTCGACGGGTATCTCGGCCTCGACGATTTCTCCGATGCCGTAGTGCAGCGCGACGACATTCAAAATTTGCTCGCTAACACCGTCTACAGCCCTTTCCCGGACGAAGAAGGTGCCGCCAAAGGTTACGAGAATTACACCACCCTGGTCACCTTCACGCTGAAAGACGGCCGCGCATTTACCGAACGTGCCGACTACGGCAAAGGCAGTCATATGGACCCGATGACCTACGAAGAAGTCGCGGGCAAAGCGCGCGCGTGCTCTGATTACAAAGGTTGGCCGACCAACAAGTTCGACGCGTTGGTGGACGGCTGGAAAAACATCGATGATTGCGACGACATACGCGACGTAACGCAGCATTTGTTTGAAGGGTAGACCCGAATTCCAGATAGGCAAAACACATGATCGACGATAAAGACGCGACTTCAGCCGATGCCCAATGGGACGTGCTTGTGGTGGGCAAGGGAAACGCTGCTCTTTGCGCCGCACTAGCCGCGATTGATCAGGGGGCTCGGGTAGCCATACTCGAAGCCGCTGCAGAAGATGAATCAGGTGGCAACAGCCGTTTTGCCGGGGGCGTCATGCGCTTTGCCTATGACGGTGTGGAAGACCTCCAGAAGCTCTGCGACATCGAGGAGAATGAGGTCCGCGATACGGACTGGGAAAGCAACACCACAGACGAGTTTTATGATGATCTATTCCGGGTCACCAGCTTCCGTACCGATGCGGCGTTAAGCGAAATTTTGATCACGCGCAGTCTAGAGACCATGGTGTGGCTACGCTCTCAAGGCGCGCATTTCAGCCCTAATTACCGCCATCAGTCGGCAGTGGTGGACGGCAAGCGCCGTTTCTTTGGCCGCATGCCCATGTGGATGGTCGGTGGTGGCCCCGGCTTGGTGGAAGACCTCACCCAAAGCGCTGTCAAAAAAGGCGCGAAGATATTTTACGAAACCCGCGCCATCTCTCTGCTTCAAGACGATGACCGGGTTTATGGCGTCACGGCTCAGACACCCGAGGGCCGACGAGATTTCACCGCGCGCGCCGTCGTTCTCGCTTGCGGCGGATTCGAAGCCAATACGGAATGGCGCACGCGTTATCTCGGGCCCGGTTGGGATGTCGCCAAGGTACGAGGTTCGCGCTTCAATGTAGGCGACGGTTTACGGATGGCGCTCGACATCGGCGCTTGCCCATTCGGCAATTGGTCCGGACGCCACGCGGTTTCCTGGGAGCGCTATGCGCCGGAATATGGCGATATCAACATACGAGAAAGTTCCTATCGCCACAGTTATCCGCTCTCGATCATGATCAATGCGGACGGCAAGCGCTTCGTTGATGAAGGCATAGAATTCTACAATTACACTTATGCAAAATACGGCGCCGAAGTCCTCAAGCAGCCGGACCAATTTGCCTATCAAGTGTTCGATGCCAAAGGCGCGAAGCTGCTGCGGCCCGAATATGGTGACAAGAACGTAACACGCATCGTCGCCGACACATTGGAAGAGCTTGCGGAAAAACTCGATGGGGTAAACCCCGAAGGCTTTCTGAAAACAGTCCGTGAATACAATCAGGCGATTAAAACAGAAGTGCCTTTCGACCATTCAATCAAGGACGGACGGGGAACCGTAGGCATTGAGCCGACCAAGTCAAACTGGGCGATCGTCCTTGATACGCCGCCCTTCGAAGCCTATGCGGTCACCTGCGGCATCACCTTCACCTTTGGCGGGCTCCGCACCGAAGCCGAGACCGGCCAGGTGCTCGATGTTAATTTTCATCAAATACCAGGTCTGTACACGGCTGGCGAAATGCTCGGCGGCCTGTTCTATTTCAACTATCCCGCGGGAACCGGCCTCGTATCCGGCGCCGTGTTCGGCAGGATAGCAGGAGCCGCCGCTGGCGCAGCTGCTATCGCGAAGGACAACGCGTAGAGTTTCAGCGGGGCCATCTATCACGGCGCGGACCCAACAAATGATTGCGCCCCTTTAATATGGAGAGAGCTTGATGAAGCACCGCAGGTTCGGCCAAACGGATAAAGAGGTTTCCGAGATCATTCTCGGTGCCGGAAACATCAGCGGCCTTTTCACCGGCGACGACGCCAAAACCCAGCGACGCCTGTTTGAGCGCACCCTTGAGAGTGGCATCAACTGGATCGATACCGCATTTCGATACGGCAACGGAAAATCCGAAGACGCGCTCGGCCCCTTACTCCAGGCGACCGATCACACACCGACTGTCTCGACTAAAGTCGGTCTAGACCCCGAGGACTTAGATGACATTCCCGCCGCCATCGAGAAAGGCTTGCGGGCCAGTCTTTCCCGCCTGCGCCGCGATTCCGTAGACCTGCTCCAATTGCACAACAGAATTGGATCGAAGGTGGACGGGCGATTGTTAACCGTCGACCATGTTCTGGGGCCAGGTGGCGTTGCCGAAGGCATGAACCGCGTAAAGGAACTCGGTCTCACCGAGCTATCCGGAATTACGGCCTTGGGCGAAACGGGCCCCATTCATGAAGTCATCGACAGTGGTGTTTTTGATTCCGCGCAAATTTATTACAACATGCTGAACCCAAGCGCTGGACAGGACATGCCGCCAGCCTGGACCGGCCAGAACTTTAGTAAACTCATCGATGCTTGCGCGGCGAACGGCACTGCGATCATTGTTATCCGGTCATTTGCCGCTGGCGTACTCGCAACCGAAAAACGCCACGGTCGCGAAAGCATCATCACCTCGGGCACCGATCTGGAATCGGAAATTTTAAAAGCCCAAGCCGTATTTAGAAAACTAGGCAACGAACACGGCACCCGCGCACAGACCGCGCTGCGCTTTGCCCTGTCGAACCCTAAAATTTCCTGCGTCGATGTCGGCGTCGCGAACCTAGACCAGCTGGAGCAGGCCGTAGAGGCTGTGGCGCGCGGCCCACTCCCGACATCCGCCCTCGATCAATTGCAAGAATTGTATGAAACCAATTTTGACTTCGACTAAAGAGAAACGGCCATGACAATCAGCCAAACGCAAAAATACGTTTACGCCGGCCTCACGCGCTGGGGCGGCGGCGGATCGAAAACGGCCAAGCCCAACACACTCGGTGGTGTGTTTCGGATGACGGTCGGTGAATTCGAATGGCAACACATGATGGAGGGGTTTCCCGAGGTGGTGCACGTCCACTGCCTGACCGCGCATCCCGAAGATCCCTCCGTGATCCTAGCGGGCACCCATGACGGCCCTTATAGAAGCACCGATCACGGAGAGACATGGCATCGGCTCGATTTCGAACCGCGTGATGTGCTTGTATGGTCGATCTGCTTCCATCCCCAAGACCCGCAGGTTGTTTTTGCGGGCACGTCTCCGGTGGAAATTTACCGCAGCGACGATGGCGGCGAGCATTGGAAGCCGGTCACCGGCTCGAAGGTTGCCGACCGGCTAGCAGTCGAACCCTTCGTCAACCGTGTGATGCGCTTCGCCATTGACCCCACATTTCCCGACGAAATTTATGCCGCGATGGAGGTCAACGGTGCTTTGAGAAGTCTCGACCGCGGCAACACGTGGGAGGATTGCACCGATACGCTGCTGCAGCTAGGCGAGCGTCCGGCGCTGCGAAGTAAGGTTCTCACCCAGGACCACAGAGAAGGCATGCTTGATGCGCATGCGATCTGCGCCAGCCCGGCCAGACCCCATTCGCCGATCATCGCTTTGCGCATGGGCCTATTTGCCGGGAACCAGCAAGGTAAAATCTGGGAGGATTTAGGCGTCGGCCGCTTTTCTCCCCTTACCTATGCGCGCGATATCCGCGTCTCCCCTCAAAGCCCGGAAACCCTCTATGCCTGCCTCAGCGATTCTTCTCATGGCGTAACCGGTTCCCTGTGCCGAAGTGGCGACGCGGGAGCAACATGGCAGCGCTTCGATCACTCGGTGACCGCAGCCAGCCCCGCCATGGCGGTTGCCTTACATGCGGACGACCCGAACTTGGTCTTCTTCACAACCCGCTCTGGACAGGTGTTTGGCACCGAGGATGGCGGCAAAAATTGGCGCGAGGATTTGTTGCCGAAGGGCTGTGACGGTGTCTACGCCCTCCTCTGCACCTGATCCGTCGAACACAAATTCGGCCGCTAGTGCCAGATTGGAAGAATCTCGGTGATCACCCCGACAAGCGGGGCATGACGCAGCATTTGTTTCAAAACGAAAAAATGCCCGTAAAACCACGCCCTTCCGCGTCGGCGGATTACCGTGCTATTCATAGATTTAGTGCACATTAATGAATCGACGCGCTGCAGGAGCAGCGTCGCGACTTCAAGGAGGAAATACAAATGGCTGACCAAATGTCGGATAAGAATTTCGGCGGTAGTCTCGACGCATTGATGGTCGATGAAAGCGACAATGTCGCCGTTTGCCTACACGATATCGATCAAGGCACCGAAGCGGCAGTCAGGCTCGGTAAAGATAATTTCGCGGTAACCGCCACGAATGCCATCCCGCGCGGCCACAAACTCGCCATACGTGAAATAGCCGAAGGCGAGAAGATCATCAAATACGGCGAGATCATCGGGCAAGCCTCTGCAACCATCGACAAAGGCAATCATGTCCACGTCCACAATGTGGTCGACTGATCCAAAAATGGGTTGACCCGATAGGGCCAACAAAAAAGGGAGAAATCCAAATGTTCTATGGCTTCGAACGGCCCAACGGCACCGTCGGTGTGAGGAATCGCGTCGGCATTATCTCGCTGATGGATAACAGCAACGGGCTCGCCCGAAAAATTCACGAAAGTGTGCGCGGCACCGATTTGGTAACCGACCTATTCGGGCGCAAGATGATCGGGCGCAATCATGAAATGCGCTTGCGAGCCATCCACGGCATGGCGATGAACCCGAATATCGTCGGTGTTGTCTTGGTCAGCTTGCATAAGCCCTCGACGGACGCCTTTGCAGGCCCCATAGCCGACGCTGGCAAGGACGTAGAATGCGTCGCCTACCAAGAATACGGCAGCACGTTACGCGCCATCGAAGCCGGGATCGTAGCGGCCGCCAAAATGGTTCGGAAATGCACCGACACACAGCGTACCGAGCAACCTCTTTCCAAATTGATTTTTGGCGCCGAATGCGGCGGTTCCGATTTCAGTAGCGGGCTGTCCGGCAATCCAGCACTCGGCCATGCGGCCGACATGCTAATGGATGCGGGCGGCTCTGTGGTTCTTTCGGAGACAGCCGAAATTATGGGCGCCGAGCATTTGCTCGCCGAACGGGCCGTAAACCAAGGCGTTGCCGCCGACATCATCGAAGCGATTGCCGACATGGAAGAAATGTCGCGCATGGGCGGTGTCGACGATATCCGCAAAACCAACCCGTCTGCCGATAACATCAATGGTGGGCTCACGACCTTGGCCGAAAAAGCGTTAGGCGCGGTCAAGAAAGCGGGCACAAAACCGTTGCAAGGGGTCGTAAATTACTGCGAGCAAATTATCCCAGAACCGCCGGGCTTCTATTTCATGAGCACACCGGCGCCCGCATGCGAATCCATGACCGGCTTCGCCGCAGGCGGCTGCCAAATCATCGGCTTCAACACGGGCTTAGGGCAACCCTCGTCCCACCCATTCTCGCCAACCATAAAAATCAGCGGAAATCCTCTCACCGCCTCCCGGGGTTTCGACGATCTCGACGTGGATGTGAGCGATATTATGCGGGGCGAAATGTCCATCGAAGAAGGTGGCGTGAAGATCTACGAAGAACTCCTAGCGGTTGCCAATGGTCGCCACACCTATGCCGAGCTATACGATACGGGCGTATCGACGATTGGCGTGGCAGGCGCGAGTTTTTAACGCATATTTTCGTTAGTCAGTTAAGGGTCGGCGGTTCCGCATTTTGATAGAACGAATGCGGGCCGCCGGTACCGAAAATTTAGACGATGACAGCTTAAATCGGGTTTATTCCGCCGCCATTTCGCGCGTTTTCAAATCATCCAAGTCTGGCAGGCGGAACTGGATCAGCTCGGATTCCTCTGTAGCCTTCAGCGCAATCGTCTCGTCCGGGTCGAGATAAAACGTCGTACCCCATCTGTAGGGTTCGCCGGCAGCGGTCCCCGCGCCCTTTAGGACAAAATAGATATCGCGCCCCTCGGTGCCCAGATCATGTGCAGCGTCCAAATTAAGTTTGACAAAGCCCGAGCCGGTGTTGCGCTCGGTGAATACGCCCATGGGTTTTTCGTAGACCCCGTCTGTTCCCTTGATCGGACGCCAGTCAAAATTGTTTGGTTTCATTAGAAACGGGGTTTCGTAGCGGGGGTCGGAATATTCTAGGGAACGTTTCATGATATGTTCCCAAATCGCCCGACTGCCTTCTACGTTGCGCTTACCGGGCAGGTCCGGGTTGCGATGAAACACACCGTCTTTAAAGGTGCCCATCGACTGTAATTCCTTGGCAGCCTCCAACTGCTCGCCACGACCGATATAGCCGCCGCCGCTGGCGCCGCCACATTGTAGGCAGAGCACGGTCAGATCTTTGTTGTCACCCTGGGTTTGCGGCCCATAGCGTACCGATTCAGGGAAATAACCGAGCATGCCGGTTTCCAGCGTACCGGTTTTTGAGTAATCCGCCGTGCCCTCAAGTTGATAGCGAAACTGCTCGAACGTGTGGCGGTGCCGCGGCGAAAAGCGCGCCTCGGACCGCGAAATGACGAGTGAAAAATTATCGACGCCGGCCTCACCCTCAAGCAATAACTTTCGATAGGCAGCCCCTTCGCGATGGAGAGACGCCTTGCTGGATTCAATTTCGTCGCTTTGAACAATTTTCATGAGACTATTCCTTGAAGCCGGGATCCATACGTTCACACAAGCGCAGCACGGCGCCCCAATCCTTGGCACCTGCCGCATGGGGGGTGTTTTCGATTTGGTCGCGCGCATGCTCACACACTTCGCGTGGCGGCATAACATAGTTGCCATCGCCCGCGCTTAAAGCTGCCACTTGGCCTTGGCAGGACATTTCCAGCATATGGTGGATGGTAAATGTTTCTTTGACGGTTTTACCGCACACCAAAGCACCGTGATTACGAAGCAGCATCCACCATCCATCGTCGCCCAGGTCTTTCAAAAGAGGGTCGCGCATGGCGGGATCAAACTCAAAACCACCGAAATCGTGATAGCGGATACGTTCGAAGAAACGCATCGAGTGCTGGGTTAAGGGTAGCAAGCCATCCTTGTGGGAGGATACGCCCATAGCAGCGGGCGTATGGGTATGGAAGACCACGTTGATGTCTTCGCGCGCCTTCAAGATGCCCGCATGGATAACCAGTCCCCCACCTTTTAACTCGGGTAGATCGTCCTGCGCGGGCGCACCGTCGAGGCCGTATTTTTGTAATGAGGATGCGGTTACTTCTTCGAACATGAAGTCGAACGGCTTGATCAGCATTTTGTCCGGCTCGTCAGGGACCCGGACGGAAAGATGATTGTAGGTAAGGTCGTCGACCCCGTAGTGGGTCAACGCCCGATGGGCGGCGGCGAGATCGACCCTTGCTTCCCATTCCGCCTCTGAGACTTGGCCCTGTAGGCTGTTACCTCTCGCGAGTGTGAATGCGGCTATGGTCATCTCACCGTCCTCCCAACGTATCTTCTCTTAAGCGTTGCCACTCAGCGTTTTGAAGATTGGCGTAAACGCGTCGTAGGCAATTTCCTTTAACTCGTCTTTGGAGCGGTTTTGGATCGGATGGTCGACCCAAATGATTTCCGGCTCAAAGCCAAGAGATTTGGATTGTGCAGCAGCGGCGGGTTTGAACTCCGTCGTGGCCACCATCAATCCGGGAACGCCTAATTTGTCTAATGCATTCATGTCATGCAAACTGCACGACGTGCATGAGCCTCAATCGGCCAAGCT
>Ga0055584_100003643_pt1 | contig 15152 bp, 8 predicted proteins | sample OSDHelmetaG_FD_58716 | JGI IMG/M metagenome (GOLD analysis project Ga0055584, IMG submission 58716) | Pelagic marine sediment microbial communities from the LTER site Helgoland, North Sea, for post-phytoplankton bloom and carbon turnover... | ecosystem: Environmental > Aquatic > Marine >... | reverse complement strand
TACGTCGCATTGGTTTCGCGAGCGCTCTCGTTTGACTTGGACCAGGTGGACTTGAGCAGCGTCCAATTGCGTTTTCGATCGGTATCGGTCTGGGCTTTCAACAGACGATGTAGTGGATAGACAATAGAGCTGGATGCAGGAGTCTTGACCGGTTTGCCGGATACGAGATTCAGGGCGAGGGCTTTCTTCCAGCGGACGGTTTTGGCGTCTGGAATTTCACTTGTTGGATTCGTAATCGTATTCAGCACCGATGGGAATTCTTGTGCATCCTGTTTCCATACTGATTTGAGCTCACTCCGGATCTGGCTGCGCAATTCCTTGAGCTTCGCAATTCGATTTGCATGGATGTCCGGCTGGGTTGCGACGCGGGTCGTCCAACGCGCAGACATGAAGACGCTCGCCAGGGCGTAGTAGTCTTTCTGCGACACGGCTTCCAGTTTGTGATCATGACAACGGGCGCAGGCGACCGTGGTTGCCAGAAAGGCTTTGGAGAACGCATCGATCTTGTTGTTCACCATTTCTTGGTGGACGCCGTTGAAATCAGCGCTGTCGCCGTGCCGATGTTCGCCGAAGTGATAGAACAAAGTGCCGATCAGGCTTTCGTTGAGCCTGGTCTTCGCGTTGATGCGTGGGGAAGTGAGCAGATCGCCGGCGAGTTGTTCGCGAATCAATTGGTCGAAGCCGATGTCTTCGTTGAAGGCACGGATCAGGTAGTCCCGGTAGCGCCAGGCACCTTTCAGCGGATTGTCCCACTCATACCCCAAGGTGTCGGTGTAGCGAACGACATCCATCCAATGTCGGGCGAAGCGTTCTCCGAAGTGCGGGGATGCGAGGAGATCCTCCACCAGATCTTGAGTCGCCTTGTTCGGATCGCGTTTCCAAGCCCGCTGGAATGAATGCACCTGGGCTGGCCAAGGGGGAAGACCGGTCAATGCGAAGGACAATCGGCGCAGGATCACTTCCGGACCCGCAGGCACTGAATTGGTCAATTGGTTCTCGCGCAGCCTGTCGATGATGAATCGATCGATGTTGTTCTTCACGCCGGCGATCTTCGGTGGCGTGCTTGTTTTCATCGGTTGCAGGCTCCACCAGTTGCGGCGTTGGGCCAACTTGGATGCCCACGCGGCTTCGGATGAGGAACTCGCGGTGGGAGGTTCGTTGCGCGGGTCGGGGGCACCCATGCGGATCCATTCCGCCAAGTCGACGATCTGATCGTAGGGGAGTTTTGCTCCGCCTTTTGGCATTATGAGTTCGTCGTCCTGATGTCGGATGACACGCATCAGCAGGCTTTCGTCCGGCTTGCCGGGAATCAGGGCCGGGCCGGACTCTCCGCCTTTTGCCCAGCCGCCTCGATAGTCGAGTCGGAGATCTGCCTTGGCGCTTACACCAGAGTGACATTCGTAACAGTGCGATACCAAGGCGGGCCGGATTCGCGACTCAAAGAAAGCCAGACCGGCGCGATCCGGTTCGGCCGGTTGCGCGCAGACAGCGTATAGGACGAATGCAATTGTGAGTGGCAGTTGCCGCACGGTGATTGCGATTGAGCGTATCGGATTCTGTCCGGATGCCAATATCATCGTGGATTGGGATGCTCTGTTCGTTCGCTTTCAAGACCGCTCGCGCTGGGAAGGAGAATCGAGGCGTCCAAACACGCTGGCGGTCGTCGCGATGGTGGTCAACCACTCGGTGGGGAGAGCGTACCCGCGAGCCCACTTCAAAGCCCCGAAGGGGCGACGCGAATGCGCTTCAACAGACGCTGGCGACTTTTGCTTTCGTCTTGCGGTCGGGAACGGCGAACGAATCGCCTACGCGTTTGCCCTTCAGTTCCTTGGAAATGGGGGAGCGTGCATTGATCACCACAACCTGCGTGCCATTGATATCGGCTTCCGTGCCGCCCCCGCTGGGCAGGATGAAGTAATGGGTGGATGTGCGACCGGATTTGACCTCGACGAGTGCGCCTGTGCCGATGTCTTCATCCGGTTCGTATTCGGGAACGCGATAGGCCTCCAGTGTGCGCAGATCATCGATCAGGGCCTCGTATTGCATCGCGTGACCGCGGGCCAGATAGGAAGCCTCGGTTGCCCGGGTGTCGTATTTGCCTTCCTGTGCGACCTCGTCACCGCTGGCACCCTCACGGGCCGCGCCGGCGGCTTTCTCGTGTTCTTTCAGGACGCTGCGGAAGCTCTGCAGTACGGCTTCGAAAACGTTGCGTTTGTTCATCGTTTGGCGGGAACGAGTGGTTTCGGGTTGGGGACATCGCCGGCGGGCCGGCAATTCGCCGTGAGTTCGTTGCCCCGGCCGAGTTCCGTTTCAAACTCTTTCATGTATCCGGCTAGTCGTTTGACCACCTCGTGATGTTTGGCGGCCACATTCTTCTTTTCGCCAATGTCGTCTTTCAGGTTGAAAAGCATTCGTTCAATGGGCGCCTTTCTGCTCTTCACCTTCTTCACGGGGCCGACGTAAAGTTTCCAATTCCCAGATCGGACGGCCCGCAGGTTGTTGGCTTGGTGATAGAAGAATCGATCATGCGGTGTGCTGGTGCCGGGTTTGGTCAGAACTTCGGTGACGTCCTTGCCGTCGATTTTTCGGTCAGTCGGAATTTTTGCACCGGCCCAACTTGCGAGCGTCGGCAGCAGATCCATGGCGGTCATCAGTTCATCATTTGTGTGACCTGCAGGAATCTTCCCCGGCCACCAGGCGACCGTGGCTTCGCGCATGCCACCTTCGAACGCACTGCCCTTGCGGCCGCGCAGGGGACCGGCACTGCCAACCGCCGGACCGTTGTCGGAGGTGAAAATCACGAAGGTCTTGCGATCGAGTTTGTTGCGCTTGAGCGCACCGACAATCGCGCCCACGGAATCATCAATCTCCGCGATGGATTCCCGGAACAGTTTGCGGCGCGTCGCGTAGTCGATGTTGCCATTCTCCTTTGCCAAGGTGAGCTTGATGTCCTCACTGACGCCTTCCATATATTTCGGCGAAACGTGCAATGGCACATGGGGAATGGGGTGCGGCACATAGAGAAAGAAAGGTTCATCTTTATGCTGTTCAATAAAGCGCACCGCCCGCTTCGTGATCTGCTGGGTGAGGTAGTCCGCATCCGGATCGGCCTCGATCACCTTTTCCCCTTCGAGCAATGGCAGCGGCGGGAATTTGAAATGATCCTGTCGGGGATGAAACGGATGGATGTCGTGGCTGTAAGGAATCCCGAAGAATTCATCGAAACCCTGCCGCGTAGGCAGAAACTCGGGTTGATCGCCCAAATGCCATTTCCCAAACATCCCGGTGGCGTAACCGCGAGTCTTCAATACCTCCGCGATCGTCACTTCATCCGGATGCAGACCCTTCCGATCTCCGGCAAGGACCACGACAAAATTGGACCCGGTCGCCATGTTGACCCGCTTCGGGTAGCAGCCGGTCATCAACGCCGCCCGGGATGGCGTGCAAACCGGCGCAGCAACGTAGAAGCTCGTCAGCTTCGATCCCTCCGCGGCCAGTCGGTCAATGTGAGGAGTCTCAACCTGCTTGGAGCCGAAGCATCCCAAATCCCCATACCCTTGGTCATCCGTGAAGATGATCACGAAATTTGGCCGCTCGACTGCGGTTGCAGTCGAGATGAGGAACAGCAGACTGAGTAAGCGCAGAGTTTTCATCACTGGAACCGGGATGTAATCGCAATCCCGTTGCCCTTTACCAGCATTGAGTTGTGCGCCGCCATAGCCTCAAAGATCTGCCGAATTCCAAGTGGAGAGGTTTTCGTCAAGATGTTCAATCGAGGTGGTGCCGGGAATGACGATGATGTTGGGGGAACGCTGCAACAACCACGCCAATGATTCTCGTGCGGGTAGCGGGGCTCCGGGTTCCCACGGCTGGGCTCCCAGTGGACCCCACGGAAAATAGGCAATTCCTTTTTCGTTGGTGTAATCGACGAGTTCGCTGTCGTCCTGTTCGCCTTGGTTGAATCTGTTTTGGACGGAGACGATTGGGGCAACGGTGAGCGCCCGGTCGAGTTGTTCGCGACTGACGTTGGACAGACCGATGAAACGGATCTTGCCGTTTTTACGGGCGGTTTCCAATGCTCCGACAGAATCTTCCAGCGGGACTTCCGGGTCGGGACGATGAAGTTGGAAAAGATCGATGCGATCGGTCTTCAGGTTGGTCAGTGCGAGATCGATCTGTCGGGTGAGGGTTTCTGGTTTGCCGTCGACGACGATCTCGCCGGGTTTGGGCTTGTCGACGCCTCCCTTGGTGGCGATGAAGTGGTCGTCGGAGGGATGCAGGGCTGCGCCAATAATCTTGTCGGCCCATTCAGGTCCGTATGCAAAAGCGGAATCGATGAATTGGACACCTCTTTTGACCGCGTGTTGGAGGAGGGCTTTGCCATCGTCCCAGTTTGCGTAGGGACCGAAGTTGCCCGGTTGGCCGGTGAGACGCATGGCTCCATAGCCGATGCGATTGACGGTCACTTCACCGCCGATGGTAAAAGTCTTAGGGGTATCAACCATTCGTTTGTAGTCGCGAGCGTGAGCTTGCTCATACCTGATTTCAAGACGCGTTGATACCGGCAGGTCAGAGCGGACTCACGTCCGCTGCTACGAGGTTGGCCGGGGAGCGTTCAGCCAATGGTTGCTCGGTTCCTTGCCAGAGACGATGATACCCTTTTGATGCCAGCCGTGATGGGCGCGGACTTCGGCAGCGGCGTACCGAATTGTCAATCCGCACCGACGACGATCGGAGTCGTTGGCTTTGGAACCGTGCAGGAGGAGGTCGGAATGGATGGAGAACTGTCCGGCATTCAAGGCGACATCGACCGGCTCGTCGCCGAACGTGGTGGCATTGTCGACTGACAGATTGAGTACGTCGTTGGCAGAGTCGGTGACGTTGAAATCGATCGGGCCGTGCAGATGGGAACGAGGGATGAAACGCATGTTGGCGTTGTCCGGCGACGTATCGTCGATGGCGAGCCAGACGGTGACGGTGCGGGCGGGCGTGAGTGGCCAGTAGATGCAGTCCTGATGCCAAGGGACTCGTTTGCCGTCCTTGGGCATCTTGCAGAAAAAGTGCGCGCCCCAGGCCACGATATCGTCTCCCAGCAGATCCCGCACTGGGGCGAGGATCTTCGGGTGACTCATGAGGTCGTAGATTTGGCCGAATCGGAGATGGGCGGTATTGATGGAGTAGCTGGAATCTCCACGTGCCAGAGCTTCGTTGAGAATACGATCGAAGAATTCCCGGAACCGGGAAACTTCATCGGTATCGAGACCCTCGAATGGCAGGAGATAGCCAAGATCGTTGAACTGGTTGATCTGTGCCGAGGTAAGGGTTTTAGGATCTGCGTTTTCCGTCGGCTGAAAACTCAGGTCCCGACCAATAGCTGTCAATTCCTCGGCGGAAGGATTTCCAATGGCATCAACGTCAACTTTCATTTGGCGAGAACCATCGGTTTTGCGGAGGGTAAGGTTTTGGCGGGGCGTTGCTCAATTCCGGGCTGGGCGTCATTGCCGAGGCGGTTGATGGCATCTTTGGCCAAGTGCTGCATCTGTTTGACAATGCTCGGGAATTCGGTGCTGACGTCTTTGTCCTCCCTGAGATTTTTCCCGAGGTTGATCAGCTTGGCGGGGCGGCCTTTGCCGATGGTTTCGGCACTCGTCCACCGCGGGTGGGTGACTTTGAGATCGAGGTGGTATTTCCAAGGGCCCATGCGGATCGCTTGCAACTGACGTCGGCGGTAGTAGTAGAGCGCTTCGTAGGGCGACTTGGCGTTTGGCTTGCCGAATAGAAGATCGCGAATGTCGTATCCATCGATCTTTCGTTTCGGTCCGTCGGCTCCGGTCAATTGGCAAAACGTTGGAAGCAAGTCCATTGTGGTGGTGAGTTCATCACATTCCGTGCCGGCGGGAATCTTTCCGGGCCAACGAGCGATCATCGGGATGCGCATGCCGCCTTCCATGGTGCCGCCCTTGGCTCCGGCGAGCGGGGCGTTGGATCCGCCGTTGCGTCCATTCGATCCGTTGTCGGAGGTGAAGATGACGAGCGTGTTGTCTGCGAGTTTTAGGCGCTCCAGGCAATCGAGAATCCGTCCGGTGGACCAGTCGATCTCTTCTATGGAATCACCGTAGCGACCGTTGGCACTTTTTCCGTGGAAGTCCTTGGAGGCGAAGAGTGGGAGGTGAGGGAAAGTGTGGGGGAGATAGAGGAAGAATGGGTTTTTCGTTCCTCGTTTTTGGTTCTTCGTTGTTACGGACTCGATGAATCGAATGGCTTCGGCAGTGTAGCGCTTGGTGAGGGTGGCCTGATCGGCCGGGGCTTCGATGACGGTGTTCTGGCGGACAATGGGCAGGGGCGGATCGCCGCGTTCGGAACGTGCCATATCATTGGAGTAGGGGATGCCGTAGTAGTAGTCGAAGCCGTGACTGGTCGGAAGATGCTCGGGCTGATCGCCGAGGTGCCACTTGCCGATGCAGGCGGTGGCGTAGCCTTTGGTCTTCAAAGCCTCGGGCAGTGTCAGTTCGTCGGGATGGAGACCGCGGCGGCTACGAGGAATAAGCACCCAATGTCCGGTAAAGTCTTCATGCATGCCAACGCGTCGGGGATAGCAACCGGTCATGAGGCTGGCGCGCGAAGGCGTGCACACCGGGCTACTGGAATAGAACTCGGTGAATTTGCGGCCGTCCGTGGCCAAGGAATCAATGCGCGGAGTTCGGTTTTTCTTGGATCCGAAACAGCCGAGGTCGCCGTAGCCCAGATCATCGCAGAAGATGAGGACGAAATTGGGCGGTTGTCTTTCGGCCTGGGCGGACTCGCTGAGGCTGAGGAGGAGCAGGAAAGATAGAAGTGTTCGCATCGGATTGCGACCAATCTTGCGAATCAACGGTGGCCAAACAAGTCAACTCTTGGCGTTCATCAACTCGGTGATCGACGCGATGTCGCCTGCGGAGGGAATGGCATCGCCCTCCCGGTAGTTGAAAACGCTGCGGATGCTCTGTGAGTCGTAGGGGCCTTCGAGGATTTCGAAATGATCGGGAGTGACCAAAGCGGGGTGGAGAGCGCCGCAGGTGTGCGAGAGTTGGAGGATTTCCGCTCGGAGTTTGGTGATGTAGTTCGCGCAACGGGCTGATTTTGACGTGGGATCGAGTCCACGCATGAGCCAACGGTTCTGAGTGGCCACGCCGGCTGGACAATGTCCCGTATGACAGCGCTGCGCCTGGATGCAGCCGATCGAGATCATGGCCTCCCGCGCGACGGAGATCATATCTGCACCGATGCCAAAGGCGAAGAGGGCGGTCTCGGGAAAACCGAGTTTGCCGGCCCCATTGAACACGATCTTGTGGTGGAGTCCATGCTCGGCGAGGAGGCGATAGACGCGACTGAACCCATGTCGAAAAGGCAGGCTGACGTGATCGGCAAAGGCGCGGGGAGCGGCGCCGGAGCCGCCTTCGCCGCCGTCGATCGTTATGAAGTCCACGGCCCGTTTGGTCTGGTCGATCTGTCGAGCCAGCTGTTCCCAGAAATCGAGTTCACCAACCGCGGATTTGATACCGACTGGGAGCCCCGTTTTGTCCGCGAGCATTTCAATCCAATCCAACATGGAGTCGGCATCGTTGAAGGCGCTGTGACTGGAAGGGCTGAAGCAGTTCTGATACGCGGGGATGCCGCGGATTTTTGCAATCTCGGGAGTGACTTTGGCGGCCAGTACCATGCCGCCGAGTCCGGCCTTGGCACCTTGGCTGAGTTTGATTTCCAGTGCCTTGATCTGTGAGTGTTGCTCACAGGTTTCCAGCAAGCGTTCGAGACTGAAAGTGCCGTCGTCATTGCGGCAGCCGAAGTAGCCGGTGCCGATCTGCCAGATCAGATCACCGCCTTTGAGGTGATGAGGGGAAGCGGCCCCCTCGCCGGTGTTGTGCAGGCAGCCAGCTTCTTTGCAACCGCGATTGATGGCCTCGACCGCGGCGGAACTCAACGAACCAAAGCTCATGGCGGAGACGTTTACGACCGACTTCGGGCGAAACGCCTTTTTGCGTTCGCGGAACCCGCCGAGAATCTTGGCGCAGGGCAGCGAAAAGCTGGGATCGAAGTCGGGGCTGTCCGGCTTGGGCGTCGGCACGGGGAAGACGTTGTGTTTGATGATCAGATAGTCCTGGGCGTTCTCCAGATCGTTATCGGTGCCGAAGCCGAAGTAGGGAGACTGATTCTTTGAAACGGCGTAGATCCAGCGCCGTTGATCCCGGTTGAAGGGGCGTTCGGAATCGTTGTCGGTGACGATGTATTGCCGAAGTTCCGGACCGATGGATTCGAGCAGGTAGCGGAAGTGACCAAGAATGGGGAAGTTGCGGAGAATCGCGTGCTTTTTCTGGCAGATATCCCAAAGGGCCAAAAGCCCCAGCGCTCCCAATGCGATCCAGACGTAGGTCATGGGCGAAGTTTATCAACGGACGAAGTAGTCGTCACCCATCGATGTTGCGCGGTCTTCTGCTGCTGATTGGTTGTGACCGGTTCAGGAGATCGCTTCATCGCAGTGTTTGTTTCTTCACGTTCGTTTCGATTATCTCTGCTTCAAAATAGCCGTGTTCAAGAAAGGAGCGTTCGACCCAGCAGGTGAGGCGGGAGGAGGAATGATAGACCAGATCGGTGTCACCGTCGCCGTTGAGATCGACCGGAGCGACGCCGTAGAATCCGCCAATGGTGGGCGGCAGGTTGAGAGCCTGCGGTGGGTTGAATTCAGCTTTGTCCGCAATCGCCTTGTTGCGGAAAAGGTCCACGCGTTGACCGGTAATCACGAAGATGTCGGCTGCCTTGTCACCGTCCCAATCACCGGCGTGCAGGCTGAGGCGGGAGCGGCTTTGATGGACGAGTGCCGGTTCCGAGAAGGTGTGTTGTCCCGCGGCATCGTGGCCTTGATTGAGGTAGAGGCGGACGCGGCCGTAGGTGTCACCGATGGCCAGGTCTTCTCGGCCATCTCCATTGAAATCGCCCGGAGCAGGTTTCGGACGGGCGCCTTGGAGATCGGTGAAATTGAAACCGGGCTTCTTGTCTGTGGGGGCTTCCCCAACTCGGACGAGTTCGCCATTCGTCATCGAAAGTCGGTAGCCGATACGGTCGAGTTCGGGTTTGATATCAGTGCCGCGATTTTCGTGGAACCAGATGTGGCCACTGTGGGCGCCATAGATGCAGTCGTGGTCGCCATCGCTGTCGAGGTCGTAAAGCGTTACGTAGGAGTTTTCGTCACCGTGCGGATTGGGGTGCCGGATGGGTTTGCCGCCGGCGAGGATACTGAAGCGTTTGGTAAAGGAATGAGGGAAGCCTTCGCCGTCGTTGAGCGTGACATGGAAGCGGTTGATCAGGTCGGGATGACCGTCATGATTCCAGTCGGTAAAGGTGCCGGCAGGTATCTGTTGATGATTCCACTTCGTTTTGACGTAGCTCTGCTTCATGTCGAAGAGTGGTTGGTTGCGCGTGCCGATATTGGGAATCGGATACAGCAGCATGGATCCCCTGGTGACGAGAAACAGATCGGGCAACTTGTCGCCGTTCCAGTCGGCTACGGGAACCATGACCGTGGTGCCGGTGGGATGTGGGGACGTAACCGGCAGTCGACTTTGTCTCAACAGCGGCTTGGTGCGAGTCCCGGTGTTTTCAAAATAGACAATGTTTCGATTCCTGTCGCTGATATCTCCTCCGTCAGCGGTCATCGGTTTGGCGCCGCAGACCAGATCCAGATCACCATCGTGATCCAAGTCCACAGCGACCGGCGCTGCCGCCCATCCAACATCAAGTGGCGCGCCGTCGATCTTGAGTGGTCCGCGGGCTTTGAGCTGTGGCGTGCCGTCGCTCTGATTGCCCACATTCTCGAAAAAAAATATCTGCCCGGTTACGAAACCGCCCGCCAGGAGATCCTGATCGCCGTCGCCGTCCCAATCGCAGACACAGGGGATGGCGAGATAGTCGGCCGGGTAGACATCGCCCGCTTTCGTGTTCGGCAGTTCGGCGATCGGCCAATTCGGAGTGAGCAACATTTTTCCGTCCGCCTCGACGAAGCTGGCGAACTCAAAGGCAGGAGACTTGTTCGATCCGACATTTCGGAAATAGAGGACGCAGCCCTTTTCGGCGCCGATCAGCAGGTCACGGACTCCGTCGTTGTTCCAATCCACGGACAGCGGGGATGAGTCATAGCCGGCATCGATGGGTTTTCCCGCGGAGTCGAAGAGGATACGGCGGCGATTGAAGGCAGGTGCTTCGCGCGTTCCCGTGTTTTCGGCAACCACGATGTAGCCCGACGAGATCCCATAGAGCAGATCAGGGAGCCCGTCGTTGTTCCAATCCACGACCGTGGCAGAGTTGTTGCCGGGAGGTCCGTTGATAGGACTGGTTGGCGCGAATCGATTTCCACCATCGCCAATCCAACCGACGGGCGGGGAGGTGCACTGAGCGGAGTCGGGTTCGATTGTGAAGGTGATCTCATAAACCGACGGGTTGGTGCCGGTGGATGTATGAGGCCAGACGAGCGTGCCGCGCTTGTGTGGACCCACCGCACCGAACACCCGATGTCCGAAGGGGAGCTTCTGCCGCGTGTCGAATAGCGGGCGACCGCCGAGCTTTTCGAGCGAGGCATAGCGTTTCCACGTGGGGAATTCCTCCAGCAACTCTGAATCGTAGAATCGGAACGGGCGCCCGGTTGGGCTCAACTGTTGCGCGTGCTTGGGATATTCGACGCCTCCCTGGCGGATGACTTGGAGAGAATGGAGATTGATCCGGTGCTCAGTCGGGGCATTCGGGAATTGGTGGTAAAGGTCGAATTCCAACCGGGCCACGGATTCGTCGCCGGAGGCACCCCCCTTGACTGCGACCATTAACTCATACCGTTGTGCAGCGGAAGATGAGAATTCGATCAGGTAGAAAAATAATAGGATGACAGCGAGGCGTGACACGATTGGCTTGAGTGTGGGTCGGACGCCGCGGGAGTAGCGGAATTCGTCAGAATTTCGTATTCCGACATCGCTTGACGAAACTCTCACGAGTTCCGCTACAATGGCGCATGCGCTCCCTGCAATTGGTCACCACCTGCGTCGTCTTGGCGACATGGGGTGGCATTGCGCATGGAGACGAGTTTTTCCGGACCAAGGTCCAGCCGTTGTTGCAGGCGAAATGTTTTAAATGTCACTCGCACGAGGCGGGGAAGATGAAAGGGGGGCTGACCTTGGATTCGCGGAGCGGTTGGGAGTCCGGCGGTGATAGCGGACCGGCGATTGCGCCCGGGAAGCCGGAGGTGAGTTTGCTGATCAAGGCGGTTCACTATCAGGACGAGGACCTCCAGATGCCGCCGAAGGGGAAGCTTTCGGGTGAAGAGATAGAAGTGTTTGAGAAGTGGGTGAAGGCCGGTGCGGCGGATCCGAGGGAGGCGGAGACGGTGCAGTTGACCGATTCGGATTGGTGGTCCTTGAAAAAAATAGTCCGTCCCGATGTTCCTGGGAAAGGACATCCGATTGATGCTTTTGTCCGGAGTCGTCTGAGGACAGCGGGATTGAAGCCGGCAAAGCGGGCGGGTCGCACGACCTTGGTTCGGCGGATGTACGTCGATCTACACGGGTTTCTGCCGACGCCGGATGAAGTGGCGGCAGTCGGCGACGACCGGGCTGGGTACGCGAATCTGGTCGATGACCTGCTTGCTTCACCGCGATATGGAGAACGTTGGGCGCGGCATTGGTTGGATGTGATCCATTTTGCAGATTCCCACGGATGCGAGCATGACGTGAAGCGGCCTAATGCGTGGAGGTTTCGGGACTATGTGATTGAACGATTGAACGCGGATGTTCCCTGGAATCGGTTCATTCGTGAGCAGTTGGCTGCGGATGTGTTCTTTCCCGCGGAACCACAATTGACGGCGGGCCTCGGTTTTATCGCGGCTGGCCCGTTGGAATTAAGCCGGGCGGGGACGGCACCGGTGACTTTCGACTACCTCGATCGCGATGACATGGTGACGCAGACAATGGCGGCGTTTGTGAGCACAACTGCGAATTGTGCGCGTTGTCACACGCACAAATTTGACCCGATCACACAGGAGGATTACTACGCATTGCAGGCGGTCTTCGCCGGCGTAGGGAAGGGGGATGTCGCATACGATACGAATGCGAAGGTGATGAAGCGTCGGCGTGAACTGGACGAGCTACTGACGACCTCTGCGTCTGGCGTTCTTTTGCAGGAGAAATACGCCGCGTTGGTCACGCGATGGGAGGAGCAACGGGGGAGGGAAGCGGTGAAGTGGGAACCGATTGATCCGGAAGTGTTCGTGGCATCGGGCGGTGCCACGCTGACCAAGCAGGAAGACGGTTCGATATTTGCGAGTGGAAAGGCAGCGCCGCGGGAGAATTACACGGTCTCATCCGACGTGGGTTTGGATCGGGTGACGGCAGTCCGAGTGGAGGTGATGAAAGACAAGCGTCTTCCCAAAGGCGGACCGGGGCGGGCAGGCAATGGGAACATGCACATCTCCGACGTGGATCTGCAGTGGTTTCCCGCCGGCTCAAACGCACCGGTGAAGCTCAAGATCTCGCGTGCTTCGGCCGACTTCGATCAGAACGGCTGGACGTCCGCTCAAGCGATCGACGGGGACGACAAGACGGGATGGGCGATCTATCCGAAGGTGAACCAACCCCATTTTATCGTATTGGAACTGGCAAAGCCGATTGACACCACCGCGGGTGGCAGACTCGCCGTTACTCTCAAGCAGTATCCGCCGACCCATCACGTCGGACGATTCCGGATCGCGGTGACGGATGCCAGGAATGGCGCGGCGCAGGTTTTGCCGGCAAAAGCCAAGGCCGGGTTGGAGAAACCGGCCAAGGCTCGCTCGGAAGATGAACGTGTGGCCATCGCCCAAATTGTGCTGCGTCGGTATGCAAAAATCGAATCCGCCAAACTGCCGGCGAAGGCGGTTGTCTATGGAGTTTCGCCTTACTGGTCGCATGCAAAGAAGAAGGCCAAGCCGATCGCGCCCAAGGTGGTGAACCTGTTGCGACGTGGTGCGTTCGACAAACCCGTGCGCGAAGTCGGTCCTGGTGCATTGTCTTCGGTCGCCGGACTGCCGGGGAGATTTGAGCAGCCTGATCCGAAGAGGGAATCCGCTCGTCGGGCCGCGTTGGCCGATTGGCTGGCGCATCACGACAATCCGCTCACCTGGCGCAGTATTGTTAATCGCGTCTGGCACTACCACTTTGGTCGCGGCTTGAGCGACACACCGAATGACTTCGGACGGATGGGCAGCGAACCGACGCATCCCGAACTGCTGGATTGGCTGGCCGTCTGGTTTCGGGATGAAGCCAAGGGCTCCCTGAAGGAACTGCATCGCCTGATCCTGACCAGCGAGACCTGGCTGCAGGCGAGCAACGCGCGCGGCTCCGACAAGGACACCGGAAACCACCTGTTGTGGCGCATGACTCGGCAACGAATCGACGCCGATGTGTTTCGTGATTCCGTATTGCGTCTCACGGGGCGTTTGGATCTGAAAATGGGCGGTCCCGGCATCGAGCAATTCACGAAATCCAAAGGCCCACAGGCGACTCCCAACTTGGATTATGCCGCCTTCGACTGGAACTCACCGGACGCCCGTCGGCGCAGCATCTACCGGGTTGTCTGGCGCGGTATCGCTGATCCGTTCATGGAGGCCTTGGATTTTCCTGATCTGGGTTTGCTGGCACCCAAACGCGGCTTCTCCGTCTCTGCGCTGCAGTCGTTGTCGGTCTTCAACAACGATTTTGTACTGCACGCGAGCGATTGGTTGGCATCGCGCGTTTCGAAAGAGAGAACGGACCTCGACGGTCAGGTTACGCGGGCGGTCGAGTTGGCTTTTCTGCGCGAACCCACAAAAGCTGAACGGAAGCAGTTTGTGGAATTCGTCCGCCAGCACGGCTTACCGGCCTTCTGTCGGGTGCTTCTAAACAGTAACGAGTTCCTGTTCGTGGAGTAGCTTCCGGTTGACGTCGGTAGAGACTTTCTCTGGTCGTAGCTCAGAACTCGCTCGATTTGTTTGCCTCTTCGCGGTCCGCGATGGCTATTGAAGTGAGGTATTGATCTTGATCGGCGCGCTGATCTTACCGTTCCATTTGGACACGATCAGATTGCTGATTGTGAGTCGATCGGTTCCGGCGTTTATGAAGCGCAGCCAGGAACCGCTTATTGGCGCATCGGGTTCGTGTTTCCATTCCTTGATCAGGTGGCGATCCATATAGAGACAGAGGCGGCCGTCCGGCTTGTGGATTCGGATCGTGATATGCGCGGTGGTTTTGTCACCGAGCCCAGCCACCTTTGTCTGTCCGAGTTGCTTCATGGATTTGCCGGGAGTGACCACCATTGCGTAGATGGTGTCCTTGTTCATTTGCACGGTGTAGAAGCTGCCCACCGGGGCGGGAAATTTCCCGGCGAGATTCAGGGGCTGAGGTGAATCGGCATACAGCGTCAGACCGCACAGGAGGTGTTGGTCCCACGAGAGATCGAAACTCAAGCTGACTTCGTCGGGCAATCGCACATCGCGCGCGATGGCACCGACGGTGGTTGCCAGCAGAGCGCCTTCGATATGCTCCCAGGCATCGATGCCTCGGTTCCGGTTGCGAGCGGAGGCCGGCGTTTGGATCCAGCCTTCCGGACTGCCGGGCCCCACGTAGACGACTTGCTCGGCGGAAACGTTTTGCGTGGGGATTCTGACCGGCCTTGAAGCTTTGGCCGGCTGGTCGACTGTGTTGGTTTCGACGCGCACCATCTCGGCTTGCCCATTGGTGTTGCTGATCTTGCCGGGTGGGGTGGCGGGAATCACCGGGCTGTGGGCAATTCCATAAGGAAGGAACGGCGGGCGGATACCCAGACCGTCTGCCAGTTTGTCCGCGAACCGTTTCCACTTCGGCCGCTTCTCGGCATCCACCCAGAACATCTCCCATATTATGGGCACCCGATACGCGATGTTCGTCGGGTGAACTCCGGTTATCCAAAAGGTTCTGCCGGGCAGCAGCGGTTCGGGGTTGCCCGGGCTGATGCGTTTGCCATTGGGCCGGGTCCATTTGGTGTCGGTCCAGCCGGATTCCAACTCAAACTCCGGATTCATGGTGATCCAGTTGATCGGATAAGGCAGCGAATTTGAAATGACGAACGCCGGCTGCGGTTTCCAG
>Ga0055584_100003642_pt1 | contig 15154 bp, 13 predicted proteins | sample OSDHelmetaG_FD_58716 | JGI IMG/M metagenome (GOLD analysis project Ga0055584, IMG submission 58716) | Pelagic marine sediment microbial communities from the LTER site Helgoland, North Sea, for post-phytoplankton bloom and carbon turnover... | ecosystem: Environmental > Aquatic > Marine >... | reverse complement strand
GATATGGTAGGGTAATATTTTGTTTTTTTCTTGTTTTTTTCTTTTCTATTTGAAGTCCTCTGAAATCATCTATTCTGTAGTTACTGTTCTCATTTATATAATGTTGTAACGTTCTACTCATTGATGTATAGCTCCCTGCTAGTTCCCAGAGAGAAATTTCACATCCACCCAGAATTAAACTAAGTCCATAATGCGGATAGGGTTGATTTATACTTGTTAGTCCTAATTGATGTAGGTTTTTTATAAAACGACTTCCATTGTATTTGTTCAAAAGGCGTACAAAGGGAATATTTAATGAGCGTGCGAGAGCTTTGTTTGCTGGAACTGCACCATCAAATTGTTTTTGATAGTTTTGAGGGGTAAAGCCTTTATAATATGTTGGTATATCGGGTAATATAGAACCCGGTAGTATTAGTGCTTCATCTAAGGCAAAGGCATAAAGAAATGGTTTAAGTATACTTCCTGAACTTCTCTGAGATTGTATTATATCAACTTGGTATCCTTTGTTGTTTGTATTTCCATTACTATTCGCTACATAGGCTAATACCTCTCCTGTTTCTACATTAGCGATAAGAGCTGCTGCATTGTATATTTGTTTTGTTTGTAGTTTTTTGCTGTGTCTTTGTATTACTTTAGAAGTTGAAATTTGCAGATTAGCATCTATTGTTAATTGTTGCATAACCCCCGGGTTCTTTATTATTTGACGATCCAGTAAATGAGGTGATAATTGGGGCATGGGAAATGGAGAGACGGGAAGTGGCTCTTTTAGTGCTAGTTCTAACTCTAAATCGGTTAAATATTTGTGTGCATGTAGTTTTCTTAATAAGTAGTTGCGTTTTGTTTTTAATTTCTCGCGACTTTTACCTAAATGCATTAATGAAGGAGCGTTTGGCAGTACTGCTAGCAAGGTAGTTTCTGCCCAGGTAAGTTGATAAGAAGGATGATTAAAGTATCTCCATGCGGCAGCTTCCAGGCCTACTGTATTACCTCCAAATGGAGCATGAGCCGCATATAGGGATAATATTGAATCTTTACTAAGTGCAGCTTCCATTCTTAAAGCAAGTAAAATTTCTTTGCTTTTATGGAGAATGTTGCGTGGACTAGGATTTGCAAGACGCACAACTTGCATTGTTATTGTGCTAGCCCCACTTACAATTTTTCTGTTTTTAATATTGTACCATGTAGCTTTTAATAGAGAAATGGGATTAACACCCGGATGGTAATAAAAATATTCGTCTTCGAATAAAAGTATTGCTTTTTTAAATTTATCAGGTATTGAGTCTCCAGGAGGAAAACGCCATTGTTCATCTTTAGCTATATGAGCTCCAAGAAGATGATTATTTCTATCGGTTAGAACTGTAGCATAATCTTTTGAGAATTTTGAAACAGGAAGCATTAAAAACAGAAACAATGATATAATTAAGAAGATGATTGTCTGTCTTTTATGTTTGTTCATATTATTGTTTTATATAGCTCCTTTGGATTATTATCCAAAGGAGGATAGAATTTGTATACACACAATTAATAAAACCATAGCTATTGGGTAAACAGTAGCATAAGCAACAGCAGGTGCATTTGTATCTGTCATTGGTGAAGCTGCAGCTAACCCTGGAGTGCTGGTCATAGCCCCTGTCAGAGTTCCCATAAGGGATAGGAAATTCATTTTTTTAAAAAATCTAGAAGCTATGACGGCTAAAAACATTGGAACGATGGTTATTAATCCTCCTATGATAAAAAGATTATAACCGTATAAATTAAATGTTTCTAGTATATTTGCTCCTGCTTTTGTTCCTACCTCCACAAGAAAAAACATTAAACCAACCTGGCGCAATAATTGAGTTGCTGCTCCTGACATACTCCAAATAATTGGACCAGTTCTACCTATGCGGCTCAATATCATTCCTACCAGTAAAACTCCACCCGTTAAACCAGGATTAAATGTAAATGCATCTCCTTTTCCGAAAGAAAGTGAAAGATTTCCAAATAGTATCCCCAATACTATTCCCATTGCAATTGGGAAGAAATCTGTATCAGATAACTTTTTATCGTTATTTCCAAAAAAGCTTATAACCTGATTCATATTCTCTTTATTGGTTGCCACCATAAGTTTATCACCCATTTGAAGTCTTGTAGTGGGAGACGGAGTAATATCTATACCACTTCTTCTAACTCTAGTTACTGTGGTTTGGTAATTTAGCCATAAATTAAAACTGCCTAAAGGTCTGTTAACAGCTTCTTTATTGGATACAAGAACTGATTGGACTTCATAAGATTTATGTAGGGGTATTTCTTGTTTTGTTTCGTGTCCTACTAAAAGTTTGATTTTTTCAAGAGCTTCTTTTGTGCCGACAGCTTTAATTAAATCTCCTTTGTTTAATATTGCTGATGGAGATGGAATAATTGATTCTCCATTATGAAGGATGCGAGAAATTACAGCACCTGTCATTGAACGTATTTTTAATTCTTTAATTGATTTATTGAGTATTGCCTCATTATCAACTTGAAAGGTGCGGCTAAGTATATGAGGGAAGCCTGAATGATTTTCCTTTTCATATTCCATTTCAGCGTTTTTAACATTGGCTCTGGTGATTTTAGGGTAGAGACGCACAAATAGAATGACACCTATTACGCCAAAGGGATAGGCAATACCGTAGCCTATTGAAATTAATGGTGAGCTGGTAGCATCTATGGCGGCTGCCAATCCCGGGGTACTTGTAAGTGCTCCGGTTAATAAGCCCAATGCTATAGGCATTTCTATTCCAGTATAGTAATATGCTATAAAGGCAATTAAAGATGCTGACACTATAATTATTGTTGTTAGTATCATTAGGGTCCTTCCTTGCTTCCTAAATGAATCGAAGAATCCGGGTCCGGCCTGCATTCCTATTGTATAAATAAAAAGAATAAGTCCAAGAGTACCTATAATTGGAGGGATAACTACTCCGTGATGGCCAAAGAAAAGTGCTACAAAAATAATTGCTGAAATATCTAAGGAAACTCCTGCAATTTTAATGTTTCCTATAATGAATCCTATGCAAATAATTACAAAAAGAGCAAAGTAGGGTTGAGTAATAAGTTCCATTCCTATGTTGTGTTTAGTTTATAAAATGCAAATTTAGGGTAATTCTTTTCTCAAACTGTGTTATTAATCAAAATAAAGCTTATAAACTATTAAAAGCTATGTTTTTTTTAGTGTTATATAAGTTAGTCTTTCTAATTTTATTGATGTTGCTATATTAAGTAAATGATTACTTTTATGGTATAAAATATTTATCTTTTATGAGTAATAAAGTTCCTTTGTCCGAATTAGATTTGCGAATGAAACGATTTCATCAGCAGATGGACCGGAGTCATCCTGAATGGGAGATAGCCGTGATTTTTAGTAAAATCAATCTTTTATATTTTACAGGCAGTATGCCAGATGGCATGCTATTGATAGAGAGGGGTAAATCTGCAATACTATGGGTTCGTCGCAGCTATGAGCGTACTATAGATGAATCGCATTTTAGGATTATAAAGTCAATGCATAGTTATAGGGATGTTGCCGGGTCTTATTCTTATTTTCCCAAACTTATATTTTTAGAAACTGATTTTGTTCCTCTGGCAATGTATCAACGTTTTCAAAAATATTTTCCTTTTTCAGAATTTAAAGCTTTGGACAATGATTTATCAAGGATTAGGGCTGTGAAGAGTACCTGGGAATTGAAGTTCATTGAAAAAGCAGGTTCTATTCACAGGAAAATTCTTGAAGAGGGTGTGCCTTCTTTATTATATGAAGGGATGAGTGAATTAGACTTAGCTGGAGAATTGTATAATATGATGTTAAAAGAAGGACATCAGGGAATTGCCCGTTTTAAAATGTTTGATACTGAGATGGTTGTTGCTCAACTTGGTTTTGGAGAAAGTTCTATATATCCAACCAGCTTTAACGGACCAGGAGGTAGCTATGGCATGAGTCCGGCAATGCCCGGTCTTGGAAGTAGAGAAAGGCTCTTAAAAAGGGGAGAACTGGTATTTGTTGATATGGGAGTAGGAGTTAATGGATATCATTCAGATAAAACATTGGTGTATCAATTTGGAGGACAATTGTCTAAAGAGGTTTTAGATGTACATTATCAATGTGTTGAAATACAAGATAAAATTGCGGCTCAGTTAAAACCGGGGAATATACCTTCTGAAATTTACAATAGTATAATGAAGGGATTAAGTAGTGAGTTTTTAGAAAATTTTATGGGGTATGGTAACAGACAGGTAAAATTTCTTGGGCATGCTATTGGGTTGACTGTTGATGAATTACCTGTTTTAGCTAAAGGATTTGATGAACCTCTTGAAGAGAATATGGTTTTTGCAATTGAACCTAAAAAGGGTATAAAAGATGTTGGTATGGTTGGTATAGAAAACACTTTTATAGTAACACAAAATGGAGGGCGTTGTATAACAGGTGATCATCCGGGAATGATGATCGTTTAGTATATTATAGGGTTAACTTTTATTGTTAGCCCCATATATATTTAATTTCTGTTCATCTCTTATTTCAACCCTTCTTATTTTGCCACTAATGGTTTTGGGAAGTTCTTCAACAAAATCTATTATACGCGGATATTTATATGGAGCCGTAGCTTTTTTAACAAAATCCTGAATTTCTTTTTTTAAATTTTCAGAAGGTTTTTGATTTGATGCCAATACTATGGTGGCTTTAACAACTTGCCCTCTAATATCGTCAGGAACTCCTGTAATGGCGCATTCTACAACAGCAGGATGCATCATAAGTGCACTTTCTACTTCAAAGGGTCCTATTCTATAACCCGAACTTTTTATTACATCATCTGCTCTACCTACAAACCAATAATATCCATCTTCATCTCTCCATGCTATATCACCCGTGTAATAGATTCCTTTATGTAAAGTTTGATTTGTTTGTTTTTCATCTTTGTAATAGCCTTTGAAAAGACCCAGCGGTGGTTTATCTCCTATATGTATTACTATTTGTCCTTGTTCTCCATCTTCACATGATGTACCATCAGGTTTTAATAAGTCTATATTATAGATTGGTACAGGGATTCCCATTGATCCGGGTTTAGATTTAATCCATGGAAAGGTTGCTAGTTGCACTGCTGTTTCTGTTTGTCCAAATGCTTCCTTTAATTGTAATCCGGTTAATTTTTTAAATGTGTCAAATACCTGGGGGTTTAATGCTTCACCGGCAGTAGTACAATATTTAAGAGCCGAAAGATCATAATCTGCAATATTTTCTTGAATTAAGAATCGGTATACTGTAGGTGGTGCGCAAAACGAAGTTATTTTATATTCGGAAATAACTTTTAATATATCAGTTGGAGTGAATTTTTTATGTTCATATACAAAAATAGCACATCCTGCCATCATTTGTCCATAAAATTTTCCCCAAACAGCTTTGGCCCAGCCTGTATCAGCAACGGTCAGATGACGTCCATTTTCTTCAACATTATGCCAGAATTTGGCTGTGATTATATGAGCCAGAGGATAGGTGTAGTCGTGTACTACCATTTTGGGTTGACCCGAGGTGCCAGAAGTAAAATATAGATATAGTAGATCTTCATTTTCAGAGGGTTTTTTTGGTTTTATGAAAGGCTTTGCTTTTTTTATTTCTTTTTGAAAATCGCCCCATCCTTTTGGAACTATTTTTCCTATGGAGACTATATTTTCAATTGAGGAACATTGAGGCTGTGCTTTTTGTACATGGTCTATCACTTGTTGATCGCCTACGCAAATAATGCTTTTTACGTTTGCTGCATTGCAACGGTAAATAATATCTTTTTCAGTTAATAGATGGGTGGCAGGTATAGATGTAGCACCAATTTTATGTAGTGCAAGGCAGGAGAACCAGAATTCATAACGGCGTTTTAAAATAAGCATTACTTTATCCCCTCTTTTTATTCCCAAGGATTGAAAATATGAAGCTGTTGCATCAGATTTTTCTTTTAAATCTTTAAATGTGAAATTTTGATTTTCTCCTTGGTCATTTACCCATATAAGGGCTAATTTATTGGGTTCTATACGGGCATATTCATCTACTACGTCATAGGCGAAGTTAAAATTGTCAGGTACGTTAATTTTGAAATTTTGTTGAAAATCCTTTAATGAATTGAATTCGGGTTGGGCAAGGTATTTTTTGTAAATCTGCATGGTAATAATTAAAATATAATAGCTAAAAACTCACATGTTTCTTTGTTTGCCGCTCTCATTCCGTGTGGCAAACTAGAGTCAAAATATATACTGTCTCCTTCATGTAATATCATTTCTTTATCTTGTAAAAAGAATTTCATTGAACCCTTTAATATAAGATTGAATTCCTGACCCTTATGACTGTTAAAATCTATGGGCATATTATCTGGTTTAGGTTCTACTTTAACTAAAAAAGGTTCAGCATTACGGTTAATAAAGTTAGTTGCTAAAGCTTTATAACTATATGCTTTACGTCTTTCTATACTTTGGCCTTGTCCCTTACGCGTAAGGGTATAGGAATGCATACGAGGTTCCTCTCCATAAAGAAAAGTAGACACCTCAACACCAAAAGATTTAGCCAATAAATGAAGGGTGCCAACTGATATGTCTGTTTGGCCCGATTCAAGGTTTTGATATTCATCTGTTGAGAGTCCGCAGTTTAAGGCTGCTTGTTTAATGGAGATTTCCAGTATTTCGCGAAGGGTTTTAACTCTTTTGGCTATTTCACTGATTTGTTCATCCATGATGTTGGGTTTTAGGTGGCAGCTTTCGGTGTTGAGGGTTTGAACTGCTAGGTTTGATAGGCTAAGTTAATGTTTTTTGGTAAAGAGATAAAAAAGGGCAAGACTTTTTTAGCCTTGCCCTTTTTCTTTTTTTTCTAAGAATTTGATTACCTAACTTATACCTTCTAAACTTTTGGAGCTTAGAATTTATATATCAGACCTATTGAAGAATTTAATATATAATCCTGGATATTATATCCATTATTTATACCAAAGGATACATTGTTTTCTCCGTCATTGCTAACAAAATCTAAAACTGATGGCATTAACATAGTTAAACCCCATTTTTCAGATATAGAAAGACCTAAGCCCGGTTTTATTAATAATCCAACTGATGTGTAATTGCCGGTATCATTACCATTGGTTTCTTCGTTATAAAAACTTACGGGTAATTCACTTTGAGCAAAAAATCCGAATTTCCCTGGTTTACTGATATAATATCTTGCAAAAGGGATAATGGAAGTAACATTAATTTTGATTTCTGAATTTGCTGTAGTTGTTTTTTTCGAACTTAAACCAAGACTTCCTCCTACTGCCAAATTCGACTTTACGTTAATTCCAATTTGAGGCATTATAGTTATTGATGTTTCTTCGATGGGACTTTGAGTGCTATTGATATTTAATGTTCCACCTATCCATTTAGGATTTTGTGCCATAGAACCAAAACCGATTAATAATGTAAATAAGGTAATTGAAATAATATTTTTCATATGTCTGCGATTAATTATTAGTTTATATTCAGAATTTAATGTTTTTTTTATAAACGTTGATATTTATTTCATATTGTTTTTCTGAAGTTTGATTTTTTATAGAGTTTTTAAATTTATCTTTTTAAAGAATTTACGAACTCATTCCAACTTTCTTTGTTACTTTTGTGAAGTAGTGTTTAATGTCATTATTTTCCGTAAATGGATACATTATGTAAAGAAAATTTCACTGAAAAACAACGTCTACTCGATAAACGCTATTTGGCAATGGCTGCTATCTGGGCGCAAAATTCTTATTGTAAGCGACGCCAGGTTGGAGCATTATTGGTCAAAGATAAAATGATTATTAGTGATGGTTATAATGGCACTCCTTCCGGATTCGAGAATCAGTGTGAAGATGATAATAATGTAACTAAACCATATGTGTTGCATGCCGAAGCTAATGCAATAACTAAGGTGGCGCGTAGTAATAATAGTTCAGAGGGTGCTACTCTTTATGTTACATGTTCTCCATGCATTGAATGTGCAAAACTTATTATTCAATCAGGAATAGTCAGGGTTGTTTTTCTAGATTCTTATAGAGTTGAAGATGGAGTTGAATTATTGCGTAGAGCTAATATAGATGTTGTTAAAGCCAAGCAAGATATCTAATAGTGAGTATTTTTCAGAAATAAGCAAATTTATAATATGCAATATAAAAACAGTCTTAAGCAAGTTGTTCTACCTTTTTTATTTGCGTTAGTGTTATCAGGAGGTTTTTTATTAGGCAAGATGTGGGTGCCTTCTTCAGAGGTGATATCCGGCAATAGGATGTTTATTTATCCTCAAACAAATAAGATTGATGCTCTTTTGAATTTGATAGAAGAAGAGTATGTTGATACAATAAATAAATCAGATTTGGTAGAAGGCATTATTCCTGAAATTCTTAAAAATTTGGATCCTCATACAGTATATATACCGGAAGAAGATTTGCAAGCTGCCAATCAAGAACTTGACGGTAATTTTGGTGGCATAGGAGTACAGTTTAGTATGCAGGATGATACAGTTTTAGTTATTAGTGTTATACCTGGAGGTCCTTCAGAGAAGGTCGGCATCATTCCTGGTGATAGAATTATTACCGTTAATGATAGTTTAATCGCCGGAGTTAGTATTGGTACTGATAAGGTTGTTGGCATGCTTCGTGGAGAAATGGGCACTAAGGTTGATGTAGGTGTTTTAAGACGTGATAAATCTGATTTAATGGAGGTAGAGATAACAAGGGGCTCTATTCCCGTAAATAGTGTAGATGTATCATATATGGTTACTGACTCTATAGGTTATATAAAAATTAGTCGTTTCGGGCGTAATACATATAAGGAGTTTTTGACTGCTATAGCTCGTTTAAAGGCACATAATTGTCAGAGTGTAATAATAGATTTAAGGGGTAATTCCGGTGGTTATTTGGATATTGCTATTAGTATGACCAATGAGTTTTTATCAAAAGGTGATTTAATTGTGTATACAGAAGGGAAGGCCAGTCCTCGTCAAGATGTTTTCGCAAACGGTCAAGGTTCTTGTCAGGATATGGGTGTAACTGTTCTTATAGATGAATTTAGTGCCTCGGCCAGTGAAATTTTTGCCGGCGCAATCCAAGATAATGACAGGGGGTTAATTGTTGGTCGTCGTTCTTTTGGAAAAGGTTTGGTTCAGCAACAGATACCGTTACCTGATGGTTCAGCTATTCGTTTGACTATTGCACGTTATTATACACCCAGCGGACGAGGAATTCAAAAACCTTATAAAGATGGAGTTGAAGATTATCATAGAGATATTCTTGCACGTTTTGAACATGGAGAGTTTTTTGAAAAGGATAGTATAGAATTTGATAAATCGCTTCGGTTTACAACGCGAAATGGTCGTGTAGTATTTGGAGGAGGAGGGGTTATGCCTGATGTGTTTGTGGCTCGCGATACCAGTGCCTTTTCTGATTTTTATTATAGCTTGCGAGATAAGGGGATTATATATCAGTATGCCCTTAAGTATAGTGACGATTATCGTTTGCAGTTGCAGCGATATGATGATGTTGATAATTTGCAGGATTTTTTGGATAATCAATCACTTTTGAAAGGGTTGCTAGTTTTTGCAAAGGAAAAAGGTATTGAATTTGATCAAAAAGATTTTTCAAGATCAAAAGATTATATAGCGATTGAACTCAAGGCGTATATTGCAAGGAATATATTGGATAATGAAGGTTTCTATCCTATTTTTCAACAAATTGATGAGGTGTTTAAAAAGGCAATTAGTGAGGTTAAAGTTGGGAATGATATTTTAGTTTTTAGTGATGACGAGGGTGTAGAATTTTAAAGAGTAAGTTGTTTTATGTTTAATATAATACTGTTTTTAGTTATTTCCTATTATCTGTTTAAATTGATAATTAGGTATATTTTACCGCTTCTTTTAAGGAATAGGATTAAGAAGATGGCTGCAGAAAAAGAGGGTGCATATGATGATTATATTAATCAACAGAAAGAAAAAGAGGGAAAGGTTGTAATTACCCGTAAACCATCATCAAATAATGATTCATTATCAAAAAAAGACTTAAAAGGAGAGTATGTTGATTATGAAGAAATAAAATAAAAAGGACCTAATATTAGGTCCTTTTTATTATCTTTTATGAAGTCCACATTCTTTAGTGTCTGGGTCTTCCCACCACCAGCGACCTGCTCGCACATCTTCGCCAGGTTCAACAGCCCTGGTGCAGGGTTGACATCCAATAGAGGGAAATCCTTTGTCGTGCAACACATTATACGGGACTTTATTATTATGAATATATTCCCATACTTGTTCTTCTGTCCATTTAGCCAAAGGGTTTATTTTTACCAGATTATTATTTTCATCCCATTCAATAATGTCTATATTTTGTCGAGTTACAGCTTGGGAAGCTCTTAATCCACAAATCCAGGCATCTAATGTTGAGAAAGCTCTTTGCAGTGGTTCTATTTTCCTTAGATGACAGCATTCTTTTCTGTTATCAATACTTTCATAAAATAGATTTATTCCTTTATTGTTAACCATAGTTTGTATTTTCTGAAAGTCAGGAAAGTATATCTCGATTTTAGTTTTATATTTTCGTGAAGTGCGGTCAATGAGATCATAGGTTTCCGGGAATAATCTACCTGTATCTAATGTGAATATTCTGGCTTTTGGATTTATTTTAAGCAGCATATCTGTTAGAACCTGATCTTCAGCACCCAGACTCGATGATAGTGCTATATGTTGATCAAAAATTGGTAATACTCGCTCTATTATCTGTTCAGGCGAAGCATTCTTCAGTTTATTATTTAACTCTTTAATTTCCTCTTTGGTCATTCTTTCCTGCTTTAGTTGTTCAATTTTAATAGAGTGCTTTGATAATTTATTTTATACAATCTCCGAAGCATACGCCCATGTGTCTTCCTTTAACAACCATTTGGTTATCGGGTTCAATTAAGCGTATTTTGCCAGCTACTTCGTCTAGTGGAACTGAGGTAATATCTCCTTTTCTCATTGCAACCATGGTTCCAAATTTCTTCTCATGAACCAGACGTGCTGCATAGGCTCCAAATTGAGTGGCTAGGATACGATCTGTAGCAGTTGGACTCCCGCCTCGTTGTATGTATCCCAAAATTGTTTCACGGGTTTCCAATCCTGTATTTTTTCTAATTTGTTTGGCAATATATACTCCAGCAGATTTTTTTGAAAGTTTATCTATACCTTCTCCAACAACAACAATGGAGTACGGTTTTTTCTTTCTGCTACGTTCCATTAAGCATTCAAAAACTTGGTCTAAGTCATAGGGTATTTCCGGAACCAGAATGACATCTCCCCCTCCTGCTATTCCTGAATAAAGGGCAATCCAACCAGCATGGTGACCCATTACCTCGATAACCATAACTCTTTTATGTGAATTTGCAGTGGTGTGTAAACGGTCTATAGCCTCTGTAGCAATGTGCACTGCTGTATCAAAACCGAAGGTCATATCAGTACCCCATATGTCATTGTCTATTGTTTTTGGAACCCCAATAATATTAAGCCCTTCTTGTGCTAATAGGTTTGCGGTTTTTTGCGTTCCGTTTCCACCTATGCAAACAAGAGCTTCGAGATTAAGGTCTTCATAATGTTTTTTTATAAGAGATGGTTTATGGTGAGGATCCTCTCCGTCTATAACTTTAAAAGGTTTTAGTCTGGATGTACCCAATATTGTACCACCTAGAGTCAATATTCCTGATAATAGTTGTTCATTGAGTTCTATTATGTCTTTTTCTACTAGTCCGCTAAAACCATTGACAATGCCCACAACATCCATATCGTACTCTACTATAGCCGTCTTTCCAACACCTCTAATTGCAGCATTTATCCCGGGACAATCACCTCCGGCTGATAAAATCCCTATTCTCATTTTTCTTTTCATATATCTAAAATTAGATTAATATAATGATTTGGAGCTTTTTTGCAAATTTACGAATGAAATACCAGCAAAGGAATATCTGTGATAAATAAAAGTTGTCGAGTTATTGAAGGGCTAAATATTTTTTTTAATAAGCTCCTCTTTTTTCTGGTCATTGCAATTAAACCAGATGGTTTTTCTATTAAGTATTCCTCTATTGATTTTATATAGTTTTTTCCCGTTATTATATCGAAATTAATGTCGTGATGCTTATAGGTACTATCGCAATATGTTCTTAATTTATCCATCTTTCTGATATCGTTTTTATCTGCTCTCAAAGGACAATATAATACAGCATTTATTTTAGTATGAAAGGGTGATATTAGTCGGATTAAACTATGTAATGAATTGTAATCTCTATCGTTAAGTTCAAGAAGAAATAATACTTTATCCAGTTTGGATAAATTTACTTTATATTGAGCTGGAACAGCGATTACAGGAGCACTAACATTTTGAATAACGTCACTTGTGATACTTCCCAAAGCTTCTTTAATAGTTTCTCCCTTTGTTTTTGTGCCCATAATTACTACATCAAAAAGTTGTTGATTACTAATAGTGGGAATGATATCTTCAGGATATCCGTATTCAAAACGGCAGTCAAGAGTTATATTTTGTTTTTGTGCTAAACTCATTTTCATTATTTGAGAGGAAATGAGTTTCTGTAATTTGTGTTGTGTTTCTGCATCTTTTTGTTCTGTTTGATTTTTTATTGTATTAATCTCCTGGCTTTGTAAATCAGTGTCTGATTCTAACTCTTCAGATGAGATGTAGTCGGTAAAACAATGTAGAGCAGTAACTTTTGTTGGAAACTTTTCTGCAAGTGTTAATGCAAAAGTAAGAGCATTGAGAGCATAATCAGAAAAATTCACCGGAACTAGTATTTTTATCATGGCTTGCAAGTTTATCAGGCTAAAAAACAATTAATTAAGAATGATTATAGCTACAGATCTTTATGAAAGATAATGTTTTTATAAGTCTTCTAGAATCTTTTTTTACACGAAATTTTAAATTTCCTGAAATAAGTATTGCCAGCATGATATTGCCTTTTCTTTATTTATAAAAGGGAATGACCCATTAGATCATTCCCTTTTATATGATGTAATATTAACAGAAAAATATTTTCTATTAGTATTTTGAAATCTCTATATAATTAGCATAGCATCTCCGTAAGTTCCGAATCGATATTTCTCTTTGACAGCAATTTTGTAGGCTTTCATTATCAAGTCATATCCACCAAAAGCTGCTGTCATCATAAGAAGAGTAGAGTAGGGTAGATGGAAATTTGAAATCATACTGTTAGCCACTTGAAAATCATATGAAGGAAAAATGAATTTATTTGTCCATCCTTCAAATGGTTTGACGTGACCATAGGTACTAACAGAACTTTCCAATGTTCGCATAACTGTTGTTCCTACTGCACAAACTCTTTGTTTTTGATCTTTTGCATTATTTATGATTTTTGTTGCTTCTTCAGTGATATTAATTTGCTCAGAATCCATTTTGTGTTTAGTTAAATCTTCCACATCAACGGTTCTGAAATTTCCTAAACCTACATGTAGAGTAACATAAGAAAAATGTGTTCCCTTTATTTCCAGGCGTTTCATAAGTTCTCTGCTAAAATGTAGTCCGGCAGTTGGAGCAGCCACAGCACCTTCGTTTTTCGCAAAAATAGTTTGGTAACGTTCATTGTCTTCAGGTTCAACTTCTCTATTTATAAATTTTGGAAGTGGAGTTTCTCCCAGACTATAGAGTGTTTTTTTGAATTCTTCATATGGGCCATCATATAAAAAACGTAGCGTTCTTCCACGAGAAGTAGTATTATCAATAACCTCAGCTACTAAAGCGTCATCTTCACCAAAATAAAGCTTATTACCAATACGTATTTTGCGTGCGGGATCTACCAATACATCCCATAGTCTTTGGTCTTGATTTAATTCTCTTAATAAAAAAACTTCTATCTCAGCACCTGTTTTTTCTTTATTACCATATAATCTAGCTGGAAAAACTTTAGTGTCGTTAAATACTAAAACATCGTTGACATTAAAGTATGATATAATGTCTTTGAATATTTTGTGTTCGATTTTTCCAGTAGCTCGGTTGATAACCATTAGCCGGGACTCATCTCTATTGGCGGCAGGGTGTAAGGCAATCAGTTCTTCTGGTAATTTGTACTTGAATTTTGATAACTTCATTGTAACAAAAGAGTTATATGGATGAATAAATTTTTCACAAAAATAAGCTAAACTTATACGTATGAAAAGTCAAATTGTTTGAATTGTGGTTAATATTTTTTCAAATTGTTCTATACTTAAGGCGCTTTCTAATTTACTATTGCCTATTGCTGTTCTTTTAAGACCCGATAAATGTGCTCCACTTTTAAGAGCTATACCTAGATCATGAGCAAAAGACCTAATATAAGTGCCTTTGCTGCAGACCACCCTAACTATAGCTGTATCATTGGTGTATTCTAATAGTTCCAGCTCTTTAATTTCTATTTCTCTTTTATCTAATTTTATTTTTTCTCCTTTTCTGGCTTGTTCATATGCTTTTTTACCATTTTTTTTGATTGCAGAAAAGATTGGAGGTGATTGCATTTGTATACCCAGAAATTGAGATAAGGTTTTTTCCAGTTTTTCGTGAGTTATATGTTCAGTTTTAAAATATTGATCAGGTTCAGTTTCTAAATCATAAGATGGCGTTGAGGCTCCAAAAGTTATATGGGCCACATATTCTTTATCCATTCCCATTAATTGGTCTATAGTTTTTGTGGCTTTACCAGTGCAAATAATCAGAAGTCCGGTAGCTAACGGGTCAAGAGTGCCTGCGTGACCTACTTTGATTTTTTTTATACCTAAATGATTTTTAAATTGGATACGTATTTTATTGACAACGTCAAACGATGACCAAGAATACGGTTTATTGATGAGCAATGTTTTTCCATGCTTAAAATCTTCAGCTTTACAAGAATTGTCTATGCCCAATGTATTTAATAATTTTTCCATTAATTTTTATCCTAGAAGGTTTGCACTTATAGCAATGGCTGCAACTATAGCACAGTATATAGCGAAATATATAAGCTTTCCATTTTTTACAATGTTTATCATCCATTTGCATGCTGCAAGGCCCGATACAAATGCTGCAACAAATCCAATTATCATGACTATAATTTCTGGATTTTGAGAAGAAGTTTGTAATGATGTGTCAAATTTGAGAAT
>Ga0055584_100003641_pt1 | contig 15159 bp, 6 predicted proteins | sample OSDHelmetaG_FD_58716 | JGI IMG/M metagenome (GOLD analysis project Ga0055584, IMG submission 58716) | Pelagic marine sediment microbial communities from the LTER site Helgoland, North Sea, for post-phytoplankton bloom and carbon turnover... | ecosystem: Environmental > Aquatic > Marine >... | reverse complement strand
CTCGCGGCCGTGAGCAGACTGGACAGAACGATCAAATGCTTGTGCCGAAGAGAATCACGATTGGTTCGATGAACTCCTTCCCTTGGCTAGCCACCGCGCTGGCGTTCCTAGTAACCATTGGCGCGCCAACGGGCTTCGCGCAGGATGAAAAACTGCGCAAGCTGGACGGCACGTGGCTCTTTGTTGAGGATCGCACCAAGGGTCGCCCAGTCGAACAAGGGGGCGCGCCCATGAACGTAAGGTTCACGCTCCGCGTCGAGAAGGATGCCGTCATTTACCCGCGCCGGGGAGGCGATGAACGCATCACGCTCGACAACTCGATCATTGAAAAGAAATCGGGCACTGGTTCCATCGGCCGCTACCGCGGCAAGTGGAGCGAAAAGGACGGCTGGCTCGAGTACTGGATTGAGAGGGAGCGCGGGTATGTGATCAAGAGAGTCTTTCGTATCACGGACGACGGGCTGCTGGTCTACGTCTTCTCCGACAAGAGTAAGAAACAGGTGGCACTCTACCGCCACCCGGAGGACATCGAGTTGCCCGAGCCGGCCAAGGCCACGATCTCCGACATGGCGTGGCTGGCCGACGCGTGGATCGGCCAGAAACGTACGTCCTCGATCGAGGAACGTTGGAGCCCGCCGAAGGGCGGCGCCATGCTCGGGGTGTCACGCACCGTCTGGAAAGAGAAGATGAGGGGGGTCGAGTACCTGCGCATTGTCGAGCGCGACGGTGGGCTGGTCTACATCGCCCAGCCTGGCGGCCGTTCGGCGACCGAATTCGTGCTCACGAAGTTGGACAACCAGCGCGTCGAATTCGTTAATCCCCGGCACGACTACCCACAGCGCATCGTCTACGAACTTTCGAAAGACGGTGCCCTGACCGCATCGATCGGCTTCGCCAAGGGTCGCCTCCAAAGCTCGGTGTTCAAGCGCGAGGGCAAATAGGGGAGCCGCCACAGATGCAGCGAGGGCCATGCACTGGCACCACGATGCCCGGACGCGTTTTCGAGGCGCTCTTCGATTTTCCGATATCGTTCACGAGATCGTAGAGTTCCAAGGTTTCCGGTTTCTGGTCCGAACTGCCCCGGTCCCGAGATCCACCGAATCTGACCGCAAAAAGACAGTCACCGGCACTTGGTAGTTCGGGTCGAGCTTCAATGACGAGCACTACCAAATGGACCGCCCCCGGCCGCAAATGCAGAGGGTTTGAGTGATTTTCTTAGCGCATTTCAAAAAACACGTAATAATTGGAAAAAATTTATGTCTGATTTTCGAAAAAATGATGTCGATTCCGAGGAAACGAAGGAATGGCTTGAGTCGATCGAAGCAGTTCTGGAACGGGACGGCCCGCAGCGGGCGCACGACATTTTGGAAGCCCTGATCGACCGCTCCCGACGTGGTGGTGTGCACATTCCGTTTGATGCGACGACGGCTTATGTGAACACCATTCCGCCGGGGCAGGAACCCGAAATGCCGGGGGATCGGACGATTGAAAGACGCATTCGCGCCGTGGTTCGCTGGAACGCCCTGGTGTTGGTGTTGCGCGCATCGCGCAAGAATCTGGAGCTTGGAGGGCATATCGGTAGTTTCGCTTCCTCGGGTTTGCTCTACGATGTGGGGTTCAATCACTTCTTCAAGGCGGCCAACGAAGATTCAAACGGGGATTTCGTCTTCTATCAGGGGCATATCTCGCCCGGCATCTACAGTCGCGCCTTTCTCGAAGGGAATTTGACGGAGGAGCAGATGAACAATTTCCGCCAGGAATGCGGTGGGAACGGATTGTCTTCGTATCCTCATCCGCATTTGATGCCGGATTTCTGGCAATTCCCGACTGTCTCGATGGGGCTCGGGCCTCTCCAGGCCATCTACACGGCCCGCTTTTTGAAATACCTGACCGACCGGGGGATCAAAGATTGTTCCGGGCAGCGAGTCTACTGCTTCATGGGCGATGGCGAGACGGATGAGCCGGAGTCGCTCGGTGCGCTGGGCTTGGCCTCCCGGGAGGATCTGGACAATCTGACCTTCATCATCAACTGCAACTTGCAGCGTCTCGACGGGCCGGTTCGCGGGAACGGGAAAATCATTCAGGAGCTGGAAGGCACCTTTCGCGGTGCAGGTTGGTCAGTGATCAAGGTGATTTGGGGCCGTTATTGGGATCCGCTCCTGGCGCGGGATACTTCGGGCAAGTTGTTGCAACTGATGAACGAAACCGTCGATGGCGAATACCAGAATTTTAAGGCCAAAGGCGGCGCTTACACGCGTGAGCATTTCTTCAAGAAACATCCGGAGACAGCCGCCATGGTTGCCAACATGTCAGATGAAGATATCTGGCGGCTCAACCGAGGCGGTCATGATCCCGTAAAAGTCTATTCCGCCTACAAACGCGCCACGGAAACCAAAGGACGGCCAACCGTTATTCTTGCGAAGACCGTCAAGGGCTTCGGATTGGGTGATGCGGGTGAGGGTTTGAATATCGCTCACAACGTCAAGAAGATGGACATGGATGCTGTCCGCGAGTACCGCGACCGCTTCAACATTCCGGTTTCTGATGAGGAAGTGGAGGACCTGCCATTCTATCGCTTTGCCGAGGACAGTGCCGAAATGAAATACGTGCGCGAACGCCGGTCTGCTCTCGGCGGATCCATGCCCGCGCGTCGTCCGAATGCGGAGGAAACCTTGAAGATACCATCTCTGAGTCTGTTTGAAGGAGTATTGAAGGGATCCGGTGATCGGGAGATTTCGACGACGATGTGCTTCGTCCGTATCCTCAACAGCCTGCTGAAAGACAAGAAGATCGGTTCGCGCATCGTACCGATCATCCCGGATGAAGCCCGGACTTTCGGGATGGAAGGCTTGTTCCGCCAAGTGGGAATCTATGCTCATGAAGGTCAGAAATACGTTCCGCAAGACGCTGATCAGGTCGCCTATTATCGGGAAGATCGGAAGGGGCAGGTGTTGCAGGAAGGAATCAATGAAGCCGGTGCGATGGCTTCATGGCTCGCCTCCGGCACGTCGTATTCCACCTGCAATCTGACGACCATTCCGTTTTACACCTACTATTCCATGTTTGGCTTTCAGCGGGTCGGTGACCTCGCATGGGCGGCGGGTGACAGTCAGGCAAGAGGTTTTCTGCTGGGAGCGGTTGCGGGGCGGACCACCTTGAATGGCGAAGGTTTGCAGCATCAGGATGGGCACAGCCACGTGCAGGCCAACCTCATCCCAAACTGCCTGACCTATGATCCGACCTACGGGTATGAGGTGGCCGTGATTATTCAGGAAGGCCTGCGACGGATGTATCAGGAGAAGGAGAACATCTTCTATTACCTGACCCTGATGAATGAAGGCTACCAGCAGCCCGCGATTCCGAAATCCAAAGATACGGTTGAAGGTATTATCAAAGGCATCTACCAGCTCGATTCCGTCGGGACCGGCAAGAAAAAGCCGGTCGCCAATGTTCAACTCATGGGTTCGGGTACGATCTTGATTCAAGTTCGTGAAGCCGCGCGTTTGTTGGCGAAGCATTACCAGATCTCCAGTGACGTCTATTCGGTCACGTCGTTTAATGAACTTGCCCGAGACGGGCAGGACGCAACGAGATGGAACATGCTGCACTCTGAGAAAGATCAGAAGACACCCTACATCTCAACCGTCATCAACCAAGAGGCAGGCCCGGCGATTGCCGCGACCGACTACGTAAAAGCCTATTCAGATCAGGTTCGCGCATTCATTGATACCGAATACCGCTGTCTGGGAACCGATGGGTATGGGCGCAGTGATAGTCGGGAGAACTTGCGCACGCATTTCGAAATCAACGCCCACTACATCGTCGTGGCGGCTCTCTTTGAATTGGCGAACCGGGGTGATGTGAAACGTGCCCTGGTGGCGGACGCCATCAAGCGGTTCAAGATCGATTCCGAAAAAGTAAACCCACTCTATGCGTGATCCGTTTGGCTCAAACGAAGCAACCCTCGAAGAACATGTCTGAGATAAAAAAAATTCTGGTGCCAGACGTTGGCGGCAACGAAGTGGAGATCATTGAAATCCTGCTGGAAGTGGGGGACACAGTCGAGCTGGACCAAGGCGTTGTTTCCGTGGAAACGGAGAAAGCGACCTTGGATATTCCGGCACCTTTTGCCGGAGTGATCACGGAGATCACCGCCGTTGTCGGTGGCAAAATCAAACAGGGAGATTCGATCGGATCGATTCAGGTTGTTGCGACGGAGAGCGCCGCTGAACCGGCGAATCCAGAGGTCCCGTTGGAAACGAAGGTGGAAGAACCGGCTGTCGAGGAGCCCAAGCAGGAAGCCGCCGCAAACTCGCCGGCACCAACAGAAAAGAAACCGCCGCTTCCGCCAGTCGAGATCCCCGACAACGGATCCATCTACGCCTCTCCGTCTGTTCGTCGGGTTGCCCGCGAGTTCGGGGTGGATCTGACCTTGGTAACCGGGTCCGGTCGCAAAGGCCGGATCTTGAGGAGCGACGTCAAATCCTATGTGAAACAGCAACTCTCGGGCGCAGGATCAGGAACCGCCGCCGGCGGTCTGCAAGTCCTCCCGGCACGAGTGGTGGATTTTGAGAAATTTGGAGAGATCGAAAAAGTTCCGCTGACGCGAATTCAGAAGATCTCCGGCCCCAACCTCCATCGCAATTGGGTGACCATTCCGCATGTCACTCAGTTTGATGAAGCGGACATCACCGACCTGGAGGCATTCCGCAAGGAGCAGAACGCGATCGTTCAGAAAAAGGACATGGGATTCAAAATTTCCCCGCTGGTCTTTGTCATGAAGGCTGCGGCGAGCGCTCTTCGCGCCTATCCGGTTTTCGCATCCTCTCTCAGTGCGGATGGTGAGAGCCTGATCATGAAGAAATATTGCCATATCGGAGTGGCAGTCGATACCGCGAATGGGCTGGTTGTTCCGGTCGTGCGTGATGTCGATAAGAAGGGTGTCTACGAATTGTCCAAAGAGCTTCTCGAAATCAGCATCAAGGCACGGGAGGGGAAACTGAGTATGGAGGAAATGCAGGGCAGTTGCTTTACCATCTCCAGCCTCGGAGGAATCGGCGGGACCGCCTTTACACCCATTGTGAACGCACCGGATGTCGCCATTCTTGGTGTGTCCCGAAGTGAGATGAAACCCAAATGGGAGGGAACGGAATTTGTTCCCCGACTCATGCTTCCGCTGTCCTTGTCGTACGATCATCGAGTGATCGATGGCGCTATCGCCGCGCGGTTCATTGTCCACCTCAGCGGGGTGATGACCGATCTCAAACGCCTGATCTTGTAAGCATAGGTTGATACCAACATGAGTGAGGATATTAGCACGCAAGTAGTCGTATTGGGGGGCGGCCCCGGAGGTTATTCCGCCGTCTTCCGCGCTGCGGATCTGGGGCTCGACGTGGTCTTGATTGATGCGCGGGAAACCCTGGGCGGCGTCTGCCTGAATGTCGGCTGCATTCCATCCAAGGCCCTGCTGCACGTTGCCAAGGTGATCGAAGATGCCAAAGGCATGGCCGCGCATGGCGTTGACTTCGGTGCACCCAAGATTGATCTCGATGAAATCCGCAGCTGGAAAGACAGCGTCGTTTCGCAACTCACCGGCGGCCTGACCAAGATGTCGAAGCTGCGGAAAGTGAAGGTGGTCCGCGGATACGGCAAATTCACCGCTGCCAACACCATCTCGGTAGTAGGTGAAGAGGACACTACCACCGTCACGTTCGACAATGCCGTGATCGCCGCCGGATCATCAGTCGTGAATCTGCCGTTCATTCCGGAGGACGATCGGATAATTGATTCGACGGGTGCTCTGGAAATGAAAGACATCCCCGGCGAAATGCTGGTTATCGGTGGCGGCATCATCGGCCTTGAAATGGGAACGGTGTACAGTGCCCTGGGAACCAAGATATCCGTCGTCGAGTTTCTCGATCAACTCATGCCCGGGGCCGATGCCGATCTCGTGCGGATATACACCCGTCACGTTGAGAAGCGATTCAAGCTCATGCTTTCAACCAAAGTCGTCGCTGTGGATGCCAAGAAGGACGGTTTGTATGTCACTTTTGAAGGCAAGAACGCTCCGGCTGTCCCGGTCCGCTACGACAAGATCTTGGTAGCCGTGGGCCGTAAACCAAACGGATTGTTGATCGACGCCGACAAAGCCGGAGTCGACGTGGACGAACGCGGATTCATTTCTGTCGATGAGCAACTGAGAACCAACGTCAGCCACATCCATGCCATAGGCGATATGATCGGGCAACCCATGCTCGCCCACAAAGCGGTGCACGAGGCGCATGTGGCAGCCGAAGTTATCGCCGGGAAAAAGCATGCCTTCGAGCCACGCTGTATTCCGTCGGTCGCCTACACCGACCCGGAAGTCGCCTGGGTGGGCCTGACCGAACGCGAGGCGAAAGAGCAGGGCATCGACTACGAAACCGCCAACTTCCCCTGGGCCGCATCAGGTCGCGCCATCGCCTCCGCCAGGACCGAGGGAAAAACCAAACTCATCTTCGAAAAGGAAAGTGGCCAAATATTGGGTGGGGCCATGGTGGGCATCAACGCCGGAGAAATGCTCGGCGAAATCTGCCTGGCTATCGAGATGGGATCCAACGCCGAAGACGTGGCCTTGACGATTCATGCGCATCCCACCTTGAACGAATCCATCGGCATGGCGGCCGAAATATTCGAGGGCACCATCACCGACCTGCCCAAGCCGAGAGTCAGGAAGAAGAAGTGAGCCATTGGCTCCCCCAGCAGCACGGGCGCCAGGCTCACGTCGTCAGTTCCCGGTTCGTCGGCAACCAGTCCTCAAAACCCGTCAACACGTCCGACACCGAACCCGCCTTCATTCAGCGATCCTTTCATGCCCCGCAACGGCCCCACGCTTTCGAAGGACTGTAGTCCACCTCCGGCAGATACGTCGCCCCATTGTCGCTCGAACAGACCACGCTCTTGTGTCAATTCGCCGGGCAACCGACAGTGAAAGGGAAACATGACGCGTACTCAGAAACATATCTGTCTGGTCGGTCTCATCTTCGCCGAACTGACCGGAATCCAAGCCGAAGAATACTTGTTCATCGGCTCCGGTAATCGGGACGGCGACGGAGGTATATTCCGTTGTTCATTTGCCGACGGAAAATTGACGAAGCCAAAACGTGTGGTGGCGATGCCACGCGACGCGGTCCTGGAACGGAGCCCAGACGGTCAGTTCCTCTACGCCAGCATCCGCAGCGCCGCAACCGGTGAAAGCGGTGAACTGATCACATTCCGAATCGGGAAAGTCGGCACACTGACGGAACTTCAACGCCGGCCTTCAGAGGTGGGGCATTTCTGTTCCATGGCGGTATCGAAAAATGGTCACCTCCTAATTGGCGCATCCTACATCGACGGAGTCGTATCGAGTTTCCACTTAAAGGACGGCCAAGCGGATCGCGCCGCCTCCCGCATCGAATTGCCTCGCTTCGCGAGAGGAAGAAAAGAACTCGCCCGCGCCCACGATGTCGAATTCAGCACGAATGGAAAACACGCCTTCGTCCCCGACATCTTCAACAACCGGGTCTACGCATTCGCCATCGACCACGCGACGGGCGCATTGAAGCAATCGAAGTTTGTGACATCCAATTCGTTCCAAGGACCACGCCACCTGATCCTGAACAAGCGGGGAGACATCCTCTACGTTCTCAATCAAACCGGCTCCTCGGTAGTCGTCTTCCGGCACGACGGAAACGGAGGACTCAACGAACTCCAAGCCATCTCCACACTGCCGCCCGACTACAACGGCCGACAGAACCACTCCGCCGAAATCCTCCTGCATCCCAACGGCAAGACCCTCTACGTGTCCAATCGCGTCCACGACAGCCTGGTCGCCTTCCGGATCGCGAATGACGGGAAACTCACCAAGATCCAGACCAACAGCTCCGGTGGAGAAAGTCCGTGGAGCTTCGTCCTCGCCAAAGGCGGCCAGCATCTCATCTGCTCCAACCGCAAGAGCAACAACCTGGTCGTATTTAGGATCGAAGCTTCCACCGGCAAATTGAATCGGCTTCCAGGCAAGATCACAGTCCCTGAACCCGTCTCGGTGGTTCTGCGGTAGTGTCGTGTTGCCGAGGGATTTTTGCTGGCAGAATGATGGGGCAGAATAATGAAACTAATCATTCTGCCAGTCTCTTCACTCCGATCATGCTGCCTGTGGGATGTGCAGTCTTCTTTCGGTGCTGTCGGCGAAGGAGTCGACGGGACAGTCGGTGTGTTTGGGCTGGCTGAACTGAGTGTCTCTGTCGATTCTCTCGGCGATGAAACGGATTCCGCTGACGATCAGCTTCCTTCTACTGGTGTTTTTCGATCCGCTTTCTGCTGCTGAGCAAGCGAGGGAGAAACCATCCCGTGACTCAAAGGCGAATGGGAACGCCATCCGAACGGATCGAGGTGGTGTGGTGCTGACTTTCGATGACCGCAATTTCAGTGACTGGATTGCCGCGTTGCCAATCTTCGAAAGGTATGGCGTGAAGGCGACTTTCTTTATCAGCGGAGCCATTGATGAACCGGCGCTGGCTGCCGCCCGCAAACTGTTGAGCCGCGGACACGCGATTGGAGCGCACGGTCTCCGACATCGGAAGGCGGTCGAACATTCCCAGAAGACTTCGGCCGAGGACTACGTGCGAACGGAGATTCATCCGCAGCTGGAAGCCTTTCGGGCCGCAGGGATCCAACCGACTTCGTTCGCCTACCCGAACAGTCAGAACAACACCGTCACTGACCAGGCCTTGCTCAAGGAATTCCGGCATCTCCGAACCGGGGCCGGTCTGGCAGCCGGTCAACGAATCAGCGACCAAGATCGGTTCTATGTTCCAGCGGGTCAGACGCGGGAACAGGGCTGTCTGACGGGCAAGGGCATCGACTACGCCCCCAGCATGGACGACCGCACCTTCGAACAGATCGATGCGGCGCTGGTTCGTGCGGCCGGGAAGAACGAGATTCTGGTGCTCTATGCCCACGGTATCGCGGTCTCGAAACGGGGACATCACGTCACGCCCAAGGCGCTGGAACGGATCTTTCGCAAAGCCCGCGAATTGAAGCTGCCGTTCTACACCTTCGACCAGCTTCCCTGAGGCACGATTTCCGTTGGCTGGAATAGAACGGACCCAAGGCCGTCGAGCAGTGGCACGTTTAGGCTCAGTTGCGCAGATATTCGGACAATTTTGGCGCGACGCGCGGAAGTTCGGAAAGGATTAGGTCGGTCATCTTCTCCGCGCCCTTTGAATTGAAATGGGTGGCGTCACCTTCCGGCCCCAGTTCGGCACTCCGTTGCGGCCCCAGGCGATTGCACAACTCCACGCTCATTTGATGAAGATTGATCATGGGCGTCTTGGTCGTTTTGGCAACGGATCGGACTGCGGCTGCGTAAGGTGTCAAGATGGAGGCGATTTTCCCGTCGCGATAACGCCGGCGGGTCATCGGTGACAGCAGAATCGGTTTCGTCCCCTGTGCTCGTGCTTCCGCAACGTATCGCTTCAGATTCTCCTGATAGCTTGTCTGCGGGTCGGTTTCCCGCTTGGGCCCTTTGCCGGGGCAATCGTTGTGACCGAACTGGATGAAGACGTAGTCTGCCTTGGCGGCGTAGAACGGCTTCCAGTATCCGCCGTCCCAAAAGTTCTTCGAACTGGCACCGCCTTTCGCCAAATTGATGATTTTTACGGCCGGAACAAACCGTCCAGCAAAAGCAGCGCCCCAGCCGGCGTGGTCGGTGACAGTCGAATCACCCGCGAGGACGATGGTGATCTTCGTTTGGGGAGCGGCAGTGAGATTCACCGTCGCGCAAACTATTATGATTCCGATGAGTTTGAACAGGCGCATACCCGGCATTCTGAATCTTGAAGGCTCGGAGTCGAAGCATATATCCCAACACGAGACAACCTGGCAGGGCCGCGCTGTTTCGGAATTCTTTGATGGCAAGATGATGGGGGCAGAATAATAGAACTCATCATTGTGCCCCCATCATCTTGCCGACCTCTTCATTCCGATCGATCTACTTGCGATAGACGCCTTTGACCTTCAGATCGCCACGGGGTTGGTCGAGATCGTTCGGAGCGATGAGTTCGCCGTTCTTGAGTTCGTAGCCAAGGATGCCTTCGAACATTTCGCGAAGCATCCAGGCGGCGGCGCCGGTGTAGCCGTTCCAGATCATGCGGCCGGGATCGAAGGTGGTGAGGATGTCGGCGGGTTGCTTGTTGGGTTGGCCGCCGTAGATTTCGATTTCTTCGGACGAGGTGTGGGAGAGCGGGGAGATCTTGCGCCAGATGCGGTAGCCGGTTTCGCGGTAGTGGGCGGCGCCTTCGGTGTCGCCTTGCTCCATGCATTGCTCGGTGAGGACGCGGGCGGCTTTCACGAGCCATTGGTCGCCGTGGCAGTACATGCCGTTTTCGCGGACGCCTTCGGGATAGCGGGAACTGCGGCCGAGGTAGGGTTTGGTGTCTTCGCGCAGGGCGGGTGTGCCGAGGAGGACGACCTTTTCGCGTTCGAGTTCGCGGACGGCGGTGTCGAAGACGATGCGACCGCGCTCCGGGTTGACGCCGGACATGACGGACCACGCGGCGGTCAAGGCGTCGATCTCCCAGACACCGCTGCCTTTCACGCCGATCTCGGTGCCGTCGTCGTGGATGGCGCGGAGGTAACGGTCGTCGCGCCAGGTGCCTTCGATGGATTCGCGGAGCTTGGTCATACGCGAACGGTAGAACTCAGCCTTGGTCGCGCCTTCGCGGGCTTCGATGAGCGGGATGAAGTCGCGCAGGATGTAGTGGAGGAAGAAACCGATCCAGGTGCTTTCTCCGCGACCTTCGCTGCCGATTTCGTCGAGGCCGTCGTTCCAATCACCGGCACCGATGAGCGGGAGGCCGTTGGGACCGAGGCGGTGTTCGAAGACGAGATCGAAGGCGCGGAGGCAGTGGGAGTAGATGCTTTCGCCGACGGTTGAACGCAAGGGAAAGAAGCCCATGCCGTGCTTGCCTTCGGGGAGCGGGGTGAGTGGTTGCTCGGCGTCGAGGTAGGGAACGGAAATGTCGAGCAAGTCCTTGTCGCCGGTCATGCGGACGTATTCGGTGACGCCCCAAGTGAGCCAGAGGAGGTTGTCGTAGGCGTGGGAGCGACAGGCGAAGCCGGTGCGGCCGTCCTGTTGCCGGAAGAACCAATGGACGACATCGCCTTCGAGGAACTGTTGCGCGGCATGGAGTTGGATCTGGTTGCGGGCGAGCGTGGGATCCACCCAGATCATGTTGACGCTGTCCTGAAGCTGATCGCGGAACCCAAACGCGCCGCTGGATTGATAGAAGCCGCGTCGTGCCCAGATGCGTTCAGCCAACGCCTGATACTTCAGCCAGTTCAGGTGCTGATCGAAGGTGGCGTTGGCGGTTGCAACATGGGCAGTCGATGAGAGATCCGTCCACCACTTGCGGGTGTCGGCAAGGGACTGCTGGACGTTTTCGAGGCTCTTGAAGTGGTTGACGGTTTGCTGCGCGAGTTCAGCAGTATCAGCCTGGCCGAGCATGGCGGCGACGGTGGCTTCGCCATTTGCCGGCACTTCGATCTCCATCGTGAAAGCCGCAACCGGGGTATCGTCGTTCGGATTGGGCCGGACATTTGAGCCCGTGAAGGATCCCCGTTTGGTATCGATGCGTTTGGCGGTCTGAGTGGTGGCTGCGAAGGCGGTGCCTTGGCGGAAGGTGTTGCGTGGGTTTTCGAAGTAAGCGGCATCGGCTGCCGTACGAATGCCCAACGGCCCGGCATTCTCGGGCATGTCGGCCAGGGCGATCTGGAAATACGGAGCGACGCGCATGCGCTTGGGTTGGGCGCTTGTGTTCCGAATCGTGAGCAGGTAGATACCGACGGGATGGTCCATTGGCACAAACGTGGTCAACTCCGTCTGCACATCCTTCTTCGTCATGTGAAAGCAGGCCGTGCCATCAACAGAGAAGTCGGTGGTGTAACCCGCCGTCGGATCGTTTAATGGATGCCAGGTTGGCGAATGCCATTCCTCGGTGTCGAGGTCATTGAGGTAGATCGCTTCGCCCGGGGTTTCCTGCGTCGTGGTGTCGGCCCAATCGGGCGTGATCCGGTTTTGCTGGGAGTTGCCGTTGGCGGTCGTGTGCAACCCACGATTGGTGACGCAGAGGACGTGGCCCAAGGAATTGGACATGCTGTGATCCCACGGACGCGGAGTGAAGGGCGTGAGCAATCGCAGCGTGTTCCCGTTGTCGGCGTATTCGAAATACGGCTGCGGGGTGTCGGGGAGGATCTCGCCGTGGCCAATCAATGGACTGCGAGGTGTTCCGGCAGTGGCGTTTTCCGAATCGGGATTGAGATGTTGGCGAATGAGCTTCTCCACTTCGGCTTTGTCTTCCGTGCAGCCGACGAGGAAGCGGAGTTTGCCGGAGGCTTTGGCAGCAACGGCGAGCTCGACCCGGACACTGGAGATGGAATCGAAGGTCGGACTCGCTTCGGTGTCCGCCGGCCGGCGGAACGCCAAGGTCTGCAGAATGCGAGGCGACCACAGGCTTTGGGCTCGGCCAATAAAGTCGATGCGCGAGGTAAGAAAGCCGGAGGGCGATTCTTCGGAAGCCAGGAAGCCACTGATCCGCGTGTAGCGATGCAGGGCGACGACGGCGTTCAATTTCGAGGCGTAGCCGATTTCCGGGAAGAGTCGATTGTATTGCGTGTGGCCGCGATCGTCTCCCGGATTGTTTAGGTTCCATTCGAGATACGGAACGACGCTGAGTTGGCGGGCTTGGTCGCCGAGGTTTTCGATCTCGAATTCCCAGAGCTCCACTGAATCGTCTATGGACGGCAGCGAAATCTTGAGTTTGGTGCGGAGCCCGTTGTTGGTCGTGACAATGCTCAACGAATCGCTTCCGTCGTCGATCTTCGGCGCAGCATTGGGATGATTGCCCATGACCGGCCAGTGCTGGTCGCCTTCCGCGACGAACAATGCGCGACCGCCGGGGTGACGCTGATCGTAGGCGCGTCGGGTGACGTCGTAGCCGGATTTGGGCAGATGGCTGAAGCACTCACCGGAATCGCGCACGGTCACTTCGTAATTGCGATTGGCGAGGGTGTGCGTGCCGGTGGCGGTGTCTTGTTTGCGTGATCGCAATCCGCGAATCAGGGTGCAGATCAACGTGACGGCTGGTATGGCGGCAACCACGAGCAAGGCTTGGTTCGTAGGCGCTTGTTCGGCGAACCACGCAATGATCCCGGTGTCGACGTTGGCTTCCTTGATGGCGAGCGATTGATACCAAGCCCGGTCCCAATCGTTGCCGCGGGGAATGTAGAACGGGATGAGCAGCGGTGCCCAGGTGGTGAAGCGTTTGACGCCCTCGGGGATGTAGCGGGCAGTGGCGTCTTTACCGATGAACTTGGAGACCCAGCCGTCGAGTTTGTCCATGCCAAGGAAGCTGAAGTTCACGAGCGTCGCCACGCGCAGGCCCATGTGATCGAGCCAGATCAGGACGCGGATGGCGTCGTAGGACAGCAATGCAATGAAGACGCCGATACTCCATTCGGTGAAGTCCGCGTCGGACATGGTGAAGCTGTTGAAGGTGGCGATGGCCGTGCGGATCGCGCCGTCCTGATTGTACCAGGTCGGTTCGCCCATCATGCGGAGGACGGAGAAGATGATCGGCGACATCCACAAACCCCAACGCATCACCTCGATCATGTGTTGGATGAGCTGGACGAAACCGTCGCGGCTGAAGAGGAAGCGGATCGGCGCGGTGTTGCGTTCAAGGACAGCTGCAAGGAAAGTGCGGTTGATGGCGAAGAGCCACGCGGCAATCGACCAGTTCAAAACGCCGGCCAAGGCTTCACAGAACAGAAGGCTCACACCGCCGGTGTAGCTCCCGAGATTGAGCACGCCCCAGCGATTCAGGAAGGGCATCGTGGTGTAATCGGCGGCCTGTTGTCCGACGCTGACGTATTGGTGAAACTTGTTGATCACGACGGCGACCTGCGCCGAGTCGAGATAGAAACCCAGGGCCGCACCGATGAAACCGCCCATCAATGAATCCACGAGGTAGGCGCGGATGGAACGAATGCGACCGCGTTGGCGGGATTGATTGACGAAGTCACGCAACAGGCTGATACCGCCGGCGGCCGCCACACCGATGGCCAGTCCAATCAAGGCACGACGATCGGTCGCGGCGTCGAAGATACCGGCTTGGATCGCCATGATCGCGCCACCGCCGATCGCTGCGCCGCGCAGGCAATACCAGGGATTCGTGTAGCTCTTTTGCAGGCGTCGAAAAAAGGCGGTGCTGCCGTCGAAGGTCTCAATGATCGTCTTCAACAGAGGGAAGGTAAGCGCGCCAAAACCGATCGCGATCAGCCACGGGTTATTGACGAAGACGCCTGATCGGATCGCGGCCCCGAGACCATGAAGAATGGCCATGAAGACGCCGCTGTAAACCATCCCCTTGCCCGCGCCGCTGCCGATGTGCCGGGCGGCCGTGGCGGTTTCCGGAGCGCGACCGTGGATGCCATCCATCAACATGCCGGTGAGCAGATAGGCCTCCACCCACAGTCCCGCCTGCGAAAGGATGGTCGTCATGATCGTCACGCCGAACTGCGATACGCCGCTCAGATGCGAGGCCCATTCACCCGAACCGACGTGGGCAACAAAGGGCGACGCGTTGACCGCCAGGGCGGCCAGGAGAAACAGCAGATGCGTCCGCACATCGGTGATCAACCGTCCGCTCGTTGCCAGACTGATTGCCTGGGCGACCGCTTCGTTGAAGAGGAGGACAATCAGGATGCCGGCGATCACTCCTTCGCCCAATTGCGAGTTGAGCAGCAAGAGGAGGCTGAACAGGAAGGGGACGGAAAGGATAATGCCCGATGCCGTTCCGGAGAGATGACGATGACGCCCGGCGAGTTGCCAGATGTTGGCGACGAAATGCAGCGCGATGAAGACGGAGGCCGTAAACAGGTTCAACTTGAACATGTCCCCAAAAGCGGTCGGGACCTGGAGCAGCGGCAGATCATTGGCGGACGCAGCCAGTAGGCCGGTGATCAAGGTATTGGCGAAGGCCTCCTTACCCGTGAGTCGTCCGCCGACAAAGGTGAGCTTGAGCAACAGCCCCACCACGACGCCGGCGATCGTGACTCCGATCAACGGAGCCGAACCCG
>Ga0055584_100003640_pt1 | contig 15160 bp, 12 predicted proteins | sample OSDHelmetaG_FD_58716 | JGI IMG/M metagenome (GOLD analysis project Ga0055584, IMG submission 58716) | Pelagic marine sediment microbial communities from the LTER site Helgoland, North Sea, for post-phytoplankton bloom and carbon turnover... | ecosystem: Environmental > Aquatic > Marine >... | reverse complement strand
AAATGATGGGTTTATATTTATAAAATCGCTATAATCCGCACCGATATTTAGGGGCGTATCATGAGGCCCCTCTTTGCTGGTTTTTTCAAGAACAATGTTGTGTCCGTATATGATTGTGCCATCGTAACCAAACTCAATTTCTTCTGGCAGCGGGCGTAGGAATCCAAAGTTTTCCGCATCTTTTTCATCGATAATAAGATAGTAGCGTCCCGGACGAATTTTCTGGAACAGATAAAAGCCGTCGAATGAGCTTATTGCAGATTGTGCCAATCGTCCGTCCATATCATAAAGCATCACATGTACGTTACGCAGTGAGCGTGGCTTCCCTCGTTTTGGTTGCGCAAAGATGATGCCGTCCATTTCCCCGCCGTTATGTACAGGGAACTCAACATATGCTTCATGTCCGGCGCGCGGCAAGATTGATACGCCTTCAAAACCAGAAATGAGGTAGGGGTCAAAAAAGCTGAATTCGTTCAGTTTGACGTCAGTAACGGTGTTTGCGGGAATGTCGTAAATGAACGCTTTTCCATGTTCGTTCGTTGTGGCAGTAGAGCGCGCATGAACGGCTTCGACGATGGCATCCTGAATTGGTTCGTCACCTTCGGAGAATGTGAAATCACCATCATGATCGAGATAGACAAAGGCAGATACGCCACCAAAATTGGAAGGGTCCTCTCCGCGCATAATGATGTCATTTAAGAGGTTATTGCCATGAGAGTCATAAGATAGTCCAAAGGTAGATGTCAGAAAGACCCCTAGATTGTCTTCAGTGTCGTATGTAATTTTTGGTGACATCCGCACATGCTTTGCACTCCATGTAGCACCAGCGGTTCCGCTTGTCATGTCGCTGCCGGGACTGTTCTGCAGGTCGAGAAATCCTGTCAGGTTTTTAGCTAAACCGCGTGTCATGCCGAGTGAGTAGTTGTTGAAGACCCATGCACCGGGGGAAATATTGTAATCGGTTGTGGCGTGCCAGTTTATGCGTCCGAGACGTCCGCTTAAAGAGGTAGAGCCTGTTGTTGACTCTGATTCAGAGTTGGGGTTTTTGTTGATGGATTGCGTTGCATTTGTGCTGATACCAAAACGACCGGCGCGACCGCTTAGGGAGAAACGGTTGCGTTGGTTGATGTTTTCGCTGCTGTCTTCTGAATAGTTTGTATTGGCGGAGTAGGAGACTGGTAGGTTAGGAAGGCGCCCACGTATTGATGCATTAAAGCCGTATTGTGAATCTACGTGTGCGCCAGATACAGATCCGAAGTCTTCCTCTACGTAGTTAACACCAACGCCAACATTTTGCCCGAAGAGGGAGCGTCGTGCCGCTACGCTTCCTTGCAATGAACCGACATCGACATCTGCTTTTACGTCTGCATTTAATGACGTATCACCAACATAAGTTGCAACGCCTAGACTGGTAAAAGTTTTTTGCTCTCCTTGCTTCTGACTGGTTGAAAGCCCTGTTTTCATGACAGTGGCATTGTTGAGTTTCCATTGGTAGTTGCCGTTGACAATCGGTGTATATTTATCCTGACTTTCTTGAGGGTTTCGAGTCCAGAGATCCGTTGCGGTGGCGGCTACAGAGACGCTGTACAAACCGCCATCAATGCCTTCCAGATCAGGCGTGGAGAAGACAGTTAACTCTTCTTCTTTTCTCTCCCCTAAAGGACCGTATTGCACAATTACAAAAGTATTCGCCCCGGGCGTAAGCGAGACGTCTTCAAATCTGTATGTGCCATCACTGTTAACAATATTCCCGATGTATTGAAGGCCGTTATAAAGTTCCATATCCCAGCCCGGTGTCATTTCACCCTCAAGAGCAATTGTGGGGTCGGATGTCATGTAGGGGTTGCGGTTGGTTGCTTTTACGCCGACACCACCGATATCACCAAATTCATATTCATGAGCCTTCATCCATCCCAGTAGATCTGGTTTATCTGATTTACGCTTGAACACCGCCTTTAGCTCTTCAAATCTTTTGGCACCGGCATCCATGCTCCCTGATGTCAGGATACGCGCGGTATGACCCAGAAGATCACCTTGTGCTTCTAAGTTGTGAGAGGATGAACGGCTGATTTCACCTTCGCCGCTACGACTAAAGGATCGTGTTGTTGCGACATTGATGTTTGGGATTTCTACAAGCTTATAGGGCTCTTCTTGCCGTGGTAAGGCAGGCGGCGGCAAAAATTCCCGCCCCTGTCGCCGCAACCGTTCCAGTTTATCAATGGCGGGCCAGTTTTGATTGGTTTTGACGTTTATGGCCTGGCTGGCGAGTATGACTTCGGATTCAAGATCAAATAACTCATTAAGAACCCGGCTTTTTATCAGAATATCCGTTTCTTCCACGACGATATCATTTTTGGCCAGTTTTAAGGTTTTCTCTTTGTCTGTGCCCATCATGATGCTTGCCGTCATCGTGTTGGCGTCTAACAGAAATTTTTGACTTTGCCGGATGTACCACCCTTCCGCAATTCCTGCGGCTGGTTTTACATTTATAGCGAATTGCGCGACGTTGAAAAAATCAGATAATGAAGCCATGACGTCATCACCTTGTTTGATGGCGATGATGGGCTCGGCAAAATATAGGGGGCGCTTATTTCTTCGACCTCCTCGTTTGCTGGTGACGCCGACTTTAAGCAACAGCATTTCACCATCGGGAATATCCACTGCATACCGACGTCTGCGCTTTTCTGCTGGTGTCATAAGGGCATCATCGGCGCGTTCAAAGCCTGTGCTGACCTTTTCCACGAATTGTTGTGCAAGACCCAGCAAGGCGGCGCGCGATGGTTCCGGCTTTGGTTCGGCAGCAAAAGCGGTAGAGGTGAGTAAGAGCTCCGCCGTTACCATAGCCATAAGTATAGTGCGCGCAACAGCCCATTGCGGGCGCGTTATGTGCCGCAAGTTCAAGTGTTTGAGACGTCTGGCATTTGATGTGAACATGATCTGGAAAAAGCAGGAACGGGTGTGTGGGCGTGAGGTGCATTGCGTTGCCCGAAACAGATATCTTCAGTTAATCACATAACAGGTTCTGCGACAAGGAGTGGGTGAAACCCTGTACTTTCGCGCCGTTTCGCTTATGAAAACGCTAGCATTTTCTGTATGTTAATGATGAATTAACCACTGGAATGTGATAATGATTGTATAGCTGTTTTTTCAGGAGCAAGGAATCGCGATTGGCGAAACAGAAACTGGACCAGAAAACCCTAGGGCAAAAAGGAGAACTAATATGAGGCTTACTAATTTGAAACACGTAGCAATTGCATGTGCGGTAGCACTTGGCTTTGCTATGAGCGGCAGCTCCGCGTGGGCTGTTTGCGGAAACACGGTAGGTGCAAACATTGATGCGCAGGTACCGTACACAATCAATATTTGTGCGACCGTTGCGAACACGTTTACAGCAGATGTTGATGATGCTGACTTCCAGAATGTTGGTGTAACCGGTTGGGCTGCTGAATCAGGATGTCTGATTATGGCTGCGGACGGTACGTTTGATGAAACCAACACGGCTTGTCTTGGTTCATATGGTGCGGCACCGACGATTGCCCGTATTGTATCTGAAGACAGTGCCGGTACTCCGGTACCAGGTACGGGCGCGCAGATTCAGATTAATGGCGCTTTCCCCGATCAGGAAGTACGGATGTGGTTCCAAACACAGATTACAACCAACGAGATCCCGCATACGGCACCGACTGTCGCAAGTCCGGCATCCATGTGGTATACGGAGCTGACGGCTGAAACCGATGCGCTGGGTACCGGTGACGGAACGACAGTGCAGGATGGATTGTGGGTTATTGATGTGGGCGATGCCCCGGAAGCACCGGCAAGCTTGGTAGCGCTTGATGCCTTGGCACAACAAGATGTTGCCGCGGCCGATGGTGCGACCTATAAGGGCCTGACCGATGCGGGTACAGGTAACCTGACGATTGATATCGGCGTAACGATCCAGACGGATGGTTCATTCACGTATGATCCGGCAAACCTTGCTGGTGATCTGTATGAGTCGGGTGATTATGAAGGATCGTTTGAAGCGGTTCTTTTCTACTAAGCCGACGCTTATATAAAATTTTCAAAGCCCGCTTGCTTTCTTGGCAAGCGGGCTTTAATTTTATAGTCATGCTTTTTGTTCATGAAAAAAATATAAGGTTGGGCGACGGCGCTTCTTTTGTGCTTTGTTGTGCTGCTGTTGCGGTATTTTCTTTTTTATCTTGTGAGCCAGCTGCTGCGCAGGTGCCTATCAGTAATGGCGTGCCTACGACTGTTGCGGCGTCCACAACGATGGATAATAATTTTAGCGTTGATGTAACGGATATTGATTTCGGTACTGTTGTTCTAACATCTGCTGCGGGTGAGGCGGGGGAGTTGGCTATGGATACGGCCGGTGTGTTTGATGAAAGCGGTAATACTGATCCGGTGGCGCGTGTCCTTGCGCGTCTTGCTACGGGACAGCAAGGCATTCTCGATGTTTCTGGTGGCTTGCCGGATCAGGCGCTTTTTATAAGTTATAGTAATGTGCAGAATTTAACATGTGTTGCGGGGTGTGTCGGTGCAAACCCGGACATTACAGTTTCTGCTATTGGTGATGATATGGCGACACAGGCGGGATCATGGTCGGTTGATGATGCGGATCCTGATGGTGATGCGGTTGCGGGGGAGGGTGTGACCAGCGCAACGGGCACCCTTACCATTAATGTGGGCGCATCTTTGCGTACGGCAAATACAAATGATCCGTATCAGTCAGGTGACTATGAGGGTTCGTTTGATATTATATTGGCGTATTGAGTGGTTGAGGCTGTGAAGATATGAAGATGAAAGTTGTTTTTTTGAATTTTCACATTTGTCGCGCAATGTTTTTTGCTGCGACCATTTTTGTTTTAATCGGTGCGGGTAATAGTGCGCGCGCTCACCATATTTTTGGTCATTGCGGCGGTGTTCCACCTGCTTCACAAATGACCGAAGTGCAACCCTTGAGCTTTGGACTGTTTTCCTTGCGCGATAATGATGCGGCACATGATATGGCGGTGGCAGCAGCAGACAGTTCCGTTGTGGCGGATTTGCCTTATGTTCTTTCGACGCCTGTGCCATTGCGCGGGGAGTATTATATTGAAGGTCTGCCCAGTAATACGGAGATTTTTGTAACGACCGCGGATGGCGGTATGACCCTTGGCGGCGGCGGTGGTGCTGATACGTTTGTCATTACTGATTTTACGGTAGATCCCGGCGCCCCGATCATGACCAATTGTATCGGGCAGGTTTTTGTTAATGTCGGTGCGACGATGCGCACGTTGGGAGATACGGTTTCCTATCCCAGTGGTGCTTATTCCGGTGGTTTTGATCTGACGATTGATTGGTGATTTGTGTTCGTTGCTTTCTTTGAGGCTGTGTTTTGTGATAAATAAGAGGATATGGGTATGAAAAAAAATCTGAAGCGTTTTTTCCTAGTGGTGGCAATTTGCGGCGGGGTGTCTTTGCCTGCTGTGCCGTCGGCATGGGCCGACATCATGATTATGCCCATCCGTATTACTTTTAGTTCACGCGATCGTATGCAGGATATAACTGTATTTAACTCATCCACCACGGGGAGTGGAAAATACACATTATCATGGCTGAATGTGGCGCAGACTGAAACAGGTGGCTACAAGAAGCTCGATGGGCCGCTCAATCCTGAACTGGACCCGGAGACGGCTATTTTGTTTAGTCCGCGGCGGGTTACATTGCCGCCCGGTGCCAAACAGCGCGTGCGTATGTCTTTGCGCCGTCCGCCGGATTTGCCTGATGGCGAGTACCGCGTTCATCTTTATCTGAAAAATAGCCGTGCTCGCTCTGCCGGGGCAATAAGGGGATCTGGACCTGGTGCTGTGGATATGGGCATCAGTATGGGTATGAATGTTGGCCTTGCGGTGCCTGTGCTTATTCGGCAAGGCGCCTATGATGGCACGGCGACCATAGATACCCCGCATTTTGTGCCGGGTTCTGCTGATGGCAAGAGGCCGCCGATGATAGAGTTTGCAATCAATCGTGGCGGAAAGTTTTCAACGGTAGGTAACGTTACGGTTTATTGGCAGCCGGCAGATGGTGGAGATGACATACTGATTGCCCGGCAAAACGCCGTTAATATATTTCATGAAGTGCCTCGGCGTCTGATGAGCCTTCCTTTGAAGCGGAATTATGTCGCCGGGGGTTCGGTGCGTATTGTTTTTGAAGGCGATGGCCCTGATAAAGGGATCATGTTTGATGAAAAAACATTCCCGATTGGCGGATAGTTCCTGAAAAAGGCCTGTGTTTGCGTGGTCTGTTTTCGTTTGTCTGCCTATAAGTCCCTGAATATCTCAATCTATTTGGTTGACCGGGTAAACCGTGGGCGCGTATCCTTGTAGATAGGGCGAATCAAGTTTTTCTTCGAATCGTTCTGGGGCTCATTTCCAACGTCAGGACCCATCCCTGATGTCCTTAAAACGGACTTCCATGCCGGGCTTCTCCGGCGGGTTAAATTTTTGTATTTATGCAAAACAGAGCACAGTGATGCTGCTCTGCGTTTTTGCGTTGTCTGCTTGCGGCCCCGTTTCATCATTTTTACACAAAGATACTGATGCCCCGTCCGGCTCCGCTGCGTCCCAGAGCGGTTCTGCTGGTCCTGCCGTCGTAGCGCCTCTTACGGGCCCTCCCGGCATGGGTAACCGACCGCTTGCTCCGGGTGAGAGCGGTACGGCTTACATGCCCAATGGCCTGCCTGCCCTGCAGCCCCTAGGTATGAATGTAGAGGCCATGTTTATTGATCGTATTAAGGATGACGATAGACGTTTTGAGCGCGTGGAGAATGCGGTCAAAGATTTGCGCCGTGAATTTGAAGCTGTAAAGCCATCAATTTTACGGTTGGTGGCTGTAGAAGATGATATGCAGCAATTAGTTATGCAGTTAGAAGCCCTGTTGCGCGATGAGCCCCCCGTGCAACAGGCATATCAAGTGGATAGCAGCCCTATACCACTTGTTCAGCAGCAGGATCGAATGGCGTCCGCCCCAGTGCGCCCCTCGTCCTTGCCGCCGAAAGCGCAGCCGCCGCCTGAGCCACAGGCTGTTGCTGTTCAAAAGGCCGTCCCGACGCGTACGTCTTCGGGCGGCAAGTCTGTTGTGGCTGGTGCAGGTGGTGTGCAGGTACAGAAGCTGCGCATTGGTGAGCATCGTGATAAAACCCGGCTGGTCTTTGATGTGACCGGTGCGGCGTCTTATCGATACGATATTGATAATAATGAGAAGCTAATGATTGTTGAGTTGCCCGGAACAGGATGGTCCGGGCCGATGCAATGGACGTCCGGAAAAGCCCCGCTGCTTGCATCATACACGGTATCGCCCCTTGATGGGGGGGGCAGCCGTGTGATTGTGCAGTTAAAGCACGCAGCATCCGTCGTCTATGAAAGTACCCTTGCGGGCGGTGGCGGAAAGCCTCACCGCATCGTAGTTGATTTAAGGAGTTCGTCCGTACACAAATAGCAAAAACATTTATTTAAGTTTCGTTTTGGTCTGTGGGAATTCTTTCCAGTATTCCTCCGTACCTTTTTGCAAGACGATATCACTTTCGATCAGCGTGAATGGGTTTAGGTCCCCTTTTTCGCGGCATGATGCATAAAGTGGTACGAATGGTCGTTCGATGCATTCCTCGAACAGTTTTTCAAAGCTGTCGATGGCAAAGTAGGTGGATTGAAAGTCATCTATATAATAACCAGTGCGCAGAATGCGCTCGGTATCAAATTGCACGTGGTTTGGTGATGGGTTGTCCAGCGCATATTGTGCTTCACCAAATGATGAGCAAATGCCGGCACCATAAATTTTCAAATCATCGCCGTTTTTGACCAAGCCAAATTCAATTGTGTACCAGTTCAGGCGGGCAAGAAACTTTACGCCCTTATTCTCGATGGCCGGGCCGCCCGCTTCACCATAGGCGTGCATGTAATCGGCGTAAGCCGGGTTGGTTAATAACGGTGCGTGACCGAAGACATCGTGAAAAATATCCGGCTCTTCCAGATAGTCCATTTCGTGTGGCTTGCGGATGAATGTGCCGGACGGAAACATGCGTTCTTCCAGCATTGAAAAGAAAGGCTTTGCAGAAATCAGCCCCGGTACGGCGACAACCTGCCAGCCTGTATATTTTTTCATCCGTTCGCTCATACGGCGTAGGTCGGGGATGTGGTCAGCAACAATTCCCAGCTTGTCCAATCCATCTAGATATTCCTGGCATACGCGGGGTTTGAGAACTTTGATTTGTCGTTCGAACAGGGCTTTCCAGACGCCGTGCTCTTCGTCGGTATAATTGTCCCAGTTCTGATCAGTCAGGCACTCTTCGACAGTTTTTGCCTGTGTGTGGGCGTGTTCGGCTCCCATATTTTTTCTCCCTTTTGTTTTTTGTTTTTTTTTAGTGCTTATAGGTTTGTTTAGGCGCATTTCCTCCCGGCACAGGCGGCATAATCAACTATTTTTTGATCGATGGTGCCGAAGATTGATTCTCCGTTTTTATCCATCATTTCAATTTTAATCGTATCGCCGAATTTCATGAAGGGCGTTTTGAAATCCCCTTGTTCGATTTTTTCGATCATGCGGATTTCTGCTAAGCAGCTTGATCCTACTTCTTTGTAGTTTTTATTGGATACCGTACCGGATCCGATAATTGTGCCTGCGCCAAGAGGGCGTGTTTTTGCGGCATGTGCAACCAGTGTTGGGAAGTCAAATTGCATGTCCACGCCGGCATTGGGACGGCCGAATTCTTTTCCGTTTAGCGTGCTGATAATTGGCAGGTGCAGTTTGCCATTTTTCCATGCTTCACCCAGCGCATCGGGTGTGATTGCAACCGGTGAAAACGCGCTCGGTGGTTTCGCGTTGAGAAAGCCAAAGCCCTTGCCTAGCTCATTGGGGATTAGGGCACGCAATGACACATCATTCATCAGCATAACAAGTTTAATATGCGCGCTTGCTTCGGCGGGTGTGACACCCATCGGCACGTCATCGGTGATGATGGCCACTTCTGCTTCAAAATCAATGCCGTGTGCTTCGCTGACGCAAGGAATGTCATCCAACGGGCCGATCACGGTATCCGACACGGCTTGATACATGAGCGGATCATTCAGAAATTCCGGCGGCATCTCTGCGCCTCGTGCTTTGCGCACCAGTTCTACATGGGTTAGGTATGCGCTGCCGTCTGTAATTTGGTAGGCGCGCGGTAAAGGCGATTCACATTGCGCGGGATCAAACGGTTTCGCGTTAGCCATGTTTTTGGACAGCGCTTCCAGTTGCGGCGCGACGCTTGCCCAGTTATCGAGCGCGTCTTGCATGGTCGCGGCAATATCGTCCGCCGGTGCATATTGTTTCAGGTCATCACTGACCACTACTAATTTACCATCACGTCCATTTTTTAAAGATGCGAGTTTCATTTTTATGTCCTCCTCTGGCTCGGGAATAGCTTACACAATTTCAGATAAAAATACATTCTTGATAACCAAGGAAGGCATAGGAATAATATCCTGTAATGCTGTGGTTGTCCTTCAGGGCCTACAGCTTTTTTAGTAACGAAAATAAGGAGATCTACATGTTGATATTATCAAAAATTCTTCGAAGCGGGATTTCATCTTCTGTAGGCGATGGAAAACGCTCAAATCCAGAAGATGTTGTTAGCGTAAGGAAAAAGCTAAAGTATTTGGGATTGGATGCGGGTAATGCGGAACATGGCATGATTGACCGTAAACTGGACCAAGCCATCAGAAAATTTCAGAAACGCCAAAAATTGCGGGCGGCGTAGAGAGTGAACCGCTGCTGACACCAAATATTCCGGGCACGAATATTCCTGATAGAGGTGTTCCTGAACAAGGTGGTAAGAATAAATTTGACCCGAGTGTTCCGGGGCCCGATGGAAATACCGATCCGGGTATCGTTATACCGCCTCCGGCCGTAGACCCGTATATGTTGGAGCTTCCTAAAGAAGCCCCTCCTTTGTCACTTGCAGGTGTTAGAGGCTTGCCTAGGGTGAGGCGGCTACGCTAAAAGTAATGATAGGAAGGTTTGTATTAATGAATAGGCGTTTTTTGCTGTTTATGCTATTGGCGTTATTTACAGGCGTTGCCTGTAAGCCCGCCTTCGCAACTATCTACCGGTTGGAAATCCGGCAGGTCAGTCCCGATGGGCCGATTTACAGCGTGCTGTGTGATGACAATATGGGCGTTTGTTCCGTACAGGTTCCGTTTTCTCTGGATACGCAGCAGCTGGATGATGAAGTGTTGCCGCTGGAAGCCGGTGTTGTGATGACAAAGTATGACGCTTATCTGCGTTTTAAATGGAAGGACATGTATTTGTTTACGCAGCGGGCCGGAGACAGCTATCTGCGGATTTCCGACTATGCTGCCGGCAGAACGGAAAAAGTGATGCTGTATGCCAGCGACAAACAAGATCTACTGGCTGAACTGGAAATAAGGCTCTTACGGGATACGGCGCGGAAATTGCCCGCACCGCAACCGGCACCGGTACCTCTTCCTGAAAAACAGCCGATTTAAAAACTTATGCGCACTTTTTGTCCCCGTTTGTGTCATCCGTATCTTTCAACACGCCGCGCTGGATTTGATCCAGCTCAATGGATTCGAAGAGAGCCTTGAAGTTTCCTTCGCCGAAGCCTTCATTGCCTTTGCGCTGGATGATCTCGAAGAAGACCGGGCCGATCGCGTCCTTGGTGAAGATTTGCAGCAGCAATCCTTGTCCTTCGGTCGGTGCGCCGTCGATCAGGATGCGGCGTTTTTTTAGTTCAGCAACATTTTCGCCGTGGCCTTTTACGCGCTCATCCACCTTGTCGTAGTAGGTGTCGGGGCTGCTTTGCAGCGGAATGCCGTTTGCGCTTAGCGTATCGACGGTGGCAAAAATATCATCCGTGCCAAGTGCGATATGCTGGATGCCTTCGCCGTTGAAGCGGTCGAGAAATTCCTTGATCTGTGATTTGTCATCCGATGACTCGTTCAGAGGAATACGGATTTTACCGCATGGCGAAGTCATTGCTTTTGATTTTAGGCCCGTCAGCTTACCTTCGATATCGAAGTAGCGGATTTCACGGAAGTTGAATACGTCCTCGTAAAACTTTGCCCAGTGATCCATGCGCCCTTGATGCACATTATGTGTCAGGTGATCGATATAGGTCAGGCCTGCGCCTTTTGGATTTTTTTCTGTTGTTTCAAAATCGAAGTCACGGTCATAGAAGGTGCTGTCGTCGATGAAGTAAATCAGTGTTCCGCCAATGCCGTGAATGGCGTGGATGTTATCGTTCATCGAGCCGCCGTGGTTGGTTGCGTCTTCCGCGCCGCGCTTGAGCGCATCTTTATGTGCCTGCGCCGCATCCTTTACTTTGAAGGCCATCGCGGAGGCGCCGCTTTTGTGTTCCTTGGTGAAGTCCGCGCCCTGTCCCGCTTTTTCCTTGTTCAGCAGGAAGCTGATCTGCCCTTGGCGGTACAGTGTGACATCACGGTCTTTGTGAGTTGCGACGGCTGTGAAGCCCAGATCTTCAAAGAGATTTTCAAGCTGCGGCGCATCGCCGGCATATTCTACAAATTCAAATCCGTCTGTGTGAAGCGGGTTTTCAAATAGATCGGCCATGAGAGCCTCCTTTTCCTGTGTTTTTATGGATCTGGGGTAGATTAGGAAATTTATAGGGGGAATGCAAATGGAAGAAGACTGGTGTGGCTTGTATCTATATATTTGAGAGCAGACCTCTAATCCATTGAAATAGCTGTATAAAAATCCCGTCCAATTATTGACATAACCCATATTTTGGTGTAAGGTTTTCCAATTGGTTAATTGCGGATCTGCTTGTTTGGTGGATTTGATTAAAAAGGGTGCGGGCAAATGTGGTGGCCGTGGAGAAAAAATAAGAGCGAATTCAAGACGGATGCCGAGAGGGCGCATGCGAGTTTTAGCGGGCGCTTTAACAGAGTGAGCGCGGCGAATGCCAGCGCTTTGCTGAGGGCATCGAATGATAATAATAACAGTAATCTGGCTGTTCTGGTTGTTGATGTGCAAAGACAATATTGTGATCCGACGCATAGACAGCTTCGTGGCAATGATGAAACGGCTACAGTATCCCAGCGGATTGCAACAACGGTTCCTTTGTTCCGTGCATTGGGGGTGCCGGTGTACGCGATATATTTTGATAAGATGATGACGCTCGATCCGGCAGATGCGGGTTGGTATAGGTTTAGGCCGGAAGCCGGTGATATTGCCGTACCCAAGCAACAGGATTCTGCATTTAGAGGCAGTAATATTAAGCATCTTTTGCTTGAAAACAGGCATAGGACTTTACTTACTTGTGGCTTTAATCGCAGCTCATGTGTGAAGAGCACTATTTTTGATGCGCGCAAAGGGGGCTTTGATGTTGTTCTTATGGCTGACCTGATCGGTAATGATAACCGTAACCCAAAGGGTGTCTTTCATGCACGCAAAGATCTGGGCCGTTTTGTGAAGGCGGGTGTCAATGTGGTGGATTCAAAGATGGTCTTGCAAAACATTCAGTCACAGAATTGTTTTTCTGTTCTCGACTTTAAGGATTGAAGGCGTGTCTTGTTTTGTTCCATCTGCAATTTTTGTGTTCGCTGATAAGGTGCAGAAGTTTGATTTTAAAAATATTTCTGGCTTTTTGTTGCTTTTTTATGTACATAAGAGGGCTGAAAACTGAACCCTGTGAAGAAGTTAGAGAGTATTTTAAATGACCTCCCCTATCCGCAATATTGCTATCATCGCACACGTTGATCATGGCAAGACCACGCTGGTTGATACCATTTTGCAACAAAGTGGTACCTTTCGCGATAATCAGCAGGTGGCTGAGCGCGCTATGGATCGTAATGATCTGGAGCGGGAGCGCGGCATTACAATTCTGGCCAAGTGTACGGCTGTGCTGTGGAAGGACCATAAGATCAATATTATTGATACGCCGGGCCATGCTGATTTTGGTGGCGAGGTCGAGCGGGTTTTGAGTATGGCCGATGGCACATTGCTGTTGGTGGATGCTGCTGAAGGGGTGTTGCCGCAAACCAAGTTTGTTTTATTTAAAGCGCTGAAACAGGGGCACCGCCCGGTTGTTGTGATTAATAAGATCGACCGTCCGGATGCGCGCGCCGATGATGTTCTGAATGAAATTTTTGACTTGTTTGTTGCGCTGGATGCGGACGAGGAACAACTGGACTTCCCGGTTGTGTATGCTTCGGGTCGTGATGGATGGTGTGCGATGTCGCTGGAAGCGCCGCGCGAAAATCTGCATCCGCTGCTGGACTTGATTTTAGAGCACGTGCCTGCGCCGCAGGTGGATGAGAATGCACCTTTTGCAATGCTGACAACGTTGCTGGAGCGTGACCCTTACCTGGGGCGTGTGTTGACGGGGCGTGTTTATGCTGGCAAGGCAAAGGTGAATGCAAGCGTTCATGCGCTTAGTCTTGATGGTCAAAAGGTTGAAAGCTTCAGGCTAACAAAATTGCAGTCTTTTATGGGTTTGAACCGTGTTCCGGTGGATGAAGCTGTGGCCGGTGATATCATTTGTGTGGCCGGCATGGAGAAGACATCTGTTGCCGATACGATTTGCGATACGTCGATAACAACGCCTGTTAAATCAACGCCGGTTGATCCGCCGACTATGGCGGTGACGATAACGATTAATGATTCACCGCTTGCGGGCACAGAAGGTAAGAAGCTGACATCTACCATGATCCGTGACCGTTTGTTGGTTGAGGCGGAAACCAATGTTGCTATTCAGGTCACGGAAAGCGCGAGCAGGGATGCATTTGAAGTTGCTGGGCGCGGTGAATTACAGCTTGGTGTTTTGATTGAAACGATGCGCCGTGAAGGGTTTGAGTTGTCTGTTTCACGTCCACGCGTGATTTTCCGCAAGGATGAACAGGGCAATGTGACCGAGCCGTACGAAGAAGTGATCGTTGATGTTGATGATGCTTATACGGGCGCGGTTGTTGAAAAAATATCGCAGCGTAAAGGCGAGATGCAGGATATGCGCCCGTCCAGTGGCGGCAAGACACGTATTGCATTTATTGCGCCCTCACGTGGCTTGATTGGGTATCAGTCGCAGTTTTTAACGGATACGCGTGGTACCGGTGTAATGAACCGCCTGTACCACTCCTATGGGCCATACAAGGGCTCGATTGGTGAGCGTCATAACGGTGCATTGATCTCTACGGACAAGGGTGAGGCGGTTGCCTACGCGATTTTCAATTTACAGGACCGGGGCACGATGTTTGTCGGTCATGGCGATAAGGTCTATCAGGGTATGATTGTTGGCGAGAATAGCCGTAACAATGATCTGGAAATTAATGTTTTGAAGGGTAAGAAGCTGACGAACGTCCGGGCTTCGGGCACGGATGAGGCTGTTATTCTGGTGCCGCCGCGCAAAATGAGCCTTGAGGATATGATGTCTTATATTAATGAAGATGAATTGGTCGAGGTAACGCCGCAATCTTTGCGTTTGCGCAAGAAATTACTGACAGCCCAGCAGCGCGAAATCGCAAAAAAGCAGGAAAAAAAGGCGCGCGAGGCAGCTGTTTAACTGGTTGTTTTATAATGATTTTTTGAAATACCACCCAAATGGGCAAAAAAATATTAGTAAAACGTTAAAAAGTTGTTTGACAATGAAAATTCACCCCTGTATATAAGGCGACCTCGGGCAGCGAGAACTTTCGAAAACGCTGCCTAAATATTCGCCCAAATTCAGGTGGATAAGTGTTGACGGCGGCCGCGAAAGCGAATATATAAGTGGCCATACGTTAATATCAGGGGTTGGATTTTCGGATCCGGCCTTTTTTACGGCCCCTTGGCAAGATTTGTTTTTGGGGTTGTGAGCGGTTCTTGGACATCGTGAAGGAAAGAAGGGATACGCAGGCAGCAGCGTTGACTGTCGTTGTGCTTCGGCATGACAACAGAGGATGTGTTGGACACATTGTACAAAGCTTGTACTTGCGTATCACTTAACTAAGTTACGTGATAATAAAGTTTTTGTGACGCCTTGTGCGTTACAAGAATTGAATGCAAGTGCAGGTTCTTATGAACTTCCTTTTATTTCCGGACTTGTCCGGAAATACTTGAGATGAGATCAAACTTGAGAGTTTGATCCTGGCTCAGAACGAACGCTGGCGGCAGGCCTAATACATGCAAG
>Ga0055584_100003639_pt1 | contig 15162 bp, 12 predicted proteins | sample OSDHelmetaG_FD_58716 | JGI IMG/M metagenome (GOLD analysis project Ga0055584, IMG submission 58716) | Pelagic marine sediment microbial communities from the LTER site Helgoland, North Sea, for post-phytoplankton bloom and carbon turnover... | ecosystem: Environmental > Aquatic > Marine >... | reverse complement strand
TTTTTGTTTTTGTTTTCTGACAAAATGAGCTCCTTAATTAATCATCTGTTTTTGTTGGTTCAGTCCCATCGCAATATACCTATAGAGACTGATCTTAATGCACCTGAATTTAATGTCAGGATATCATTTTTTACTTGATTGAATTCGGACTTGCGTCAAATTATCGGTTAACTGCTGAATATCTTCTCGTGCTAATATCTCTTCTAGATCAGCACTTAATTTACGTCGCCAATTGGGATACTCCGCTACTGTTCCTGGAATATTCACCGGCATATCCATTTCTAACCAATCTTCTAATTGAGTACAAAAAAAAGCACTATTTCCCGCCGCAAGATGGATCTGCATACCATAGCTTAACTCATGAGTCATAGGCAATATCTTAGCATCTCGACCAATATCAGAAGAAATATAACCGTGCCAATGTAAGCTATCTAAAACACGTTGCTTACTGTAGGCTCTACCATCAAATAATTTTTGTAACTGTGCTTTATCTGGATATAACCCTAATTTCTCACCTAATTTTAAATCTTCACAATGCCAAAAACCTTTTAAAGTCGGCATATCATGGGTACATAAAGTGGCAATCGACTGCTTTGGGTACAGCGCTGGAGAAATATATCCTCCATCTTCGGCTACTTCAAAAAAGAACACTTTATAGGAATACACGCCAGCATCAGCAAGAAATTGCTTAATTTCTGGTGGCACAGTGCCTAGATCTTCACCAATCACTGCACATTGATTGCGCTGTGACTCTAAGGCCAAAATAGCCAATAAATCCTTTACTGGATAATAAACATAAGTACCTTTTTCTGCCGACTCTCCCCGAGGGATCAACCATAAACGCAATAAGCCCAATATATGATCAATACGCAAAGCACCGCAATGTTGCATATTGGCACGCAATAAACGAATAAAAGACGCATAAGCCGTATTTTTTAAAGTCACAGGATTAAAAGGTGGCAGCCCCCAATTTTGTCCTAAAGGCCCTAATACATCAGGTGGCGCACCAATAGATAAATCCATGGCTAAATTATCTGTATTAGACCAAGCATCTGCACCTCCCGCACTAACACCAACAGCAAGATCTCTATATAACCCAATACTCATACCTTGAGACAATGCATAATTTTGCACGCTTTGCAGTTGAGAAAGTGCAATCCATTGTAAATACATATAAAAATGGATTTTATCCGTATTGTTTTTAATAAAACGTTTCACTTGGGATGAGGTTATTTTCTGATACTGAGGAGGGAAAGTAGGATACCCCCATACCTTTTTATCAACCTGTGCAAAATGAGCATGTAAGGCATCAAAGGCTGCCTGATATTTCAAGCTTTCCCCACCTTGTTGCACAAATTTCAGAAAATCCAGACCACGTTGAGTTTCAGGTTGAGACAAATGCTGTTGTTTAAATGCAGTAAACAGTAAAGTTAATACCTGCATTTTTAAATCGGTCACTTGCGTATAATCTACATAGGGTGCATTTCTTAATTTTATTAATAAATTTTGGAATTCTTTACTCTCAACTTGTTTCTGAGCTGCAGAACAATAAGAAAATTCCGGGATAGCTTGCACATCAATATACAAAACATTTAGCCATTGACGTGAAGATGGACTATAGGGACTCGCCGCTTCAGGTTTAGCCAAAAATAGCGCATGTATAGGATTAAGCCCCACAAAATCGCCTCCATGCTGCGCAATATAACCCACTAATTTTTTGAGATCACCAAAATCACCTATTCCCCAATTTTGCTGTGATTTTAAGGTATAAAGCTGTACGCTAGGTCCCCACAGCTTAGCACCAGTGGCTAACTTAGATGGTTGATAACAAGCAGCAGGCGTGACAATTAATAACATAATGTGAGGAGATTTACGTCTTTTTCTATACAATTTAAATTCATGATAACCAAGAGGTAAGGTCGATGGTAAATTAAGCTTAAGCACCCCCTTTCTCTCACGCTCATCCTCCACCCTCTCTGGAATTAAATCACCTTCTAAACATTGCTGATTTTCCGTCACTATAACCCAATGAAATTCAGTTAATCTAACGGTTTTCCCTAGCGTCAATAGTACTTGGCTTTCGCCTCCCTGAGTAACAACTGCCACATTAGGTAAAATACGGCGCTTATGCATTTTTTTTTGCGACTCAATCAATCCTTGATGCGTACTAATATCATAGCCTAGCCCAGACAAAATTTTTAATTGCGTTTGTTCATCAACCGTAACTTGCTTTCCCCAGGTATTAACATAAGTTTGAGCTATATGTGCTTTTTCGCTAATCGCTTGTAATTCTGTTATCTGTTTCATCCTTTATCCTCATGATGCATCCATCCTTTTATTCAATTAGAAAACTTAACGTTTAACTGGCTGTAAATGCCAAATTTTAGTTGCATAGTCTTCAATACTACGATCAGAGCTGAATTTCCCCATAGAGGCTGTATTAATGATCGAAGAACGAGCCCATTGAGTTGGATTAAGGTATTTTTGTTCTACTTTTTTCTGTGCTTCACGATAAGCAGAAAAATCAGCTAATACTAAGAAATGATCGCCACCAAACAATAAATTATTACGAATTGAAGATAAAGCGCCTGGTTGCCCTGGGGTAAAATCATCCGTTTCTAACCAATCTAGTACCGATTTCAGTAAAGGATTTTTTTCATAATAAACTCGTGGATCATAGCCTTGCGCATAAAAAGCTGCGACTTGGTGTTCTAATAAACCAAAGATAAAAATATTCTCATCTCCAACTTCTTCACGAATTTCCACATTCGCCCCATCCATCGTTCCTATGGTCAACGCTCCATTCATCGCTAATTTCATATTCCCTGTACCCGACGCTTCTTTACCTGCTGTTGAAATCTGTTCGGACACATCAGCGGCAGGAATAATAAGTTCGGCGAGACTCACACTGTAATTGGGCATGAAGATGACTTTTATTTTATCTTTAATACGAACATCATTATTAATGGTTTTACCAATCATATTGATCGCATAAATAATATCTTTTGCTAGAGTATATCCCGGCGCGGCTTTAGCTGCAAAAATAAAGACTCGAGGGTACATATCAAAACTAGGATCATTTAATAATCGATAATAAAGCGATAATATATGTAATAAATTCAAATGCTGACGTTTATATTCATGCAAACGCTTTATTTGTACATCAAAAATAGCTTCTGTATTAAGCGCTACACCTAATCGCTCTTTTATCCAATCGGCTAAACGTTTTTTATTCGCTTTTTTCACTGCCATAAAGTCTTGTTGAAAATCAGTATCATCAGCAAACTCTTTTAGTTTAGCTAATTGATACAAATCGCCAGGCCAAGCATCTCCGATTTTTTCATCAATAAGTCCAGACAAAGATTGATTACAAGATTTTAACCAACGTCGTGGCGTCACCCCATTCGTCACATTCATCAATTTATTAGGATAAAGTTCGTTAAATTCTGGAAATAAATCTCTTTTCACTAATTCTGAATGAATTTTGGCAACACCATTGACTGCATAAGAGGTGATCACGCATAAATTGGCCATACGGACCATTCGCTGACCTTGATCTTCAAAAATAGACATTCGTCTTTTTTTCTCAACGTCTCCAGGCCAATGAGCTTCCACTTCATTCATAAAACGTCGATTGATTTCATAGATAATTTCCAAATGACGAGGTAATAATTTTTCAATCAGTCCTGCACTCCATTTTTCTAAGGCTTCAGGTAATAAAGTATGATTGGTATAAGCAAAAGTCTTTTGACAAATTTCCCAAGCTTCATCCCATTCTAATTCGTAGGAATCAATTAAAACTCGCATCAATTCAGGGATCGCAACGGTGGGATGTGTATCATTTAATTGAATGGTTTCATATTGAGCAAAATCATGAATGGAGCGCCCCGCTTGACTATGATTTTGCAACATATCGGCAATAGAACAAGCACATTGAAAATATTGCTGCATTAAACGTAAGGTTTTTCCTGCCTCATGATTATCATTAGGATATAAAACTTTAGTAATATTCCCCGATTCAATACGAGAAAATTGAGCACCGACATAATCACCTTGATCAAAACGAGATAAATTAAATGGCTTCTCACTACGCGCTTCCCATAAACGTAACGGGTAAACCGTATTATTTTTATAACCAACAATAGGTAAATCCCAAGCCACACCATCGATTAATAAACTTGGGTGCCAACGTCGACGTAACTGACCATTATTTTTGGTATAAACCTCTACATATCCATAAAAACCGACTTCTTGAGAATGTTCAGGACGAATGACTTCCCATGGATAACCTTCTATACCGAGCCAATTATTAGGAACTTCTTGCTGATGTCCCTGAATAATTTCTTGACGAAATAATCCATATTGATAATGTAAACCATAACCGATAGCCGGATATTCATGAGCAGCTAATGAGTCCATATAGCAGGCAGCTAAACGTCCAAGTCCCCCATTACCTAAAGCAGGTTCATGCTCTACTTCTAATAAATCTGACAACTCACAACCAAAACCATGCATTACTTCTTTAACATCATCAAAGATATCTAAGCTAATTAAATTATTTCCGGTTAAACGCCCAATTAAAAACTCTAGGGAAAAATAGTTAATACGCCGAACATTAGCATGAGTGACTTGTTCTTCAGTTTCTATCAGATTTAAAGTCGTCATCTCAGTTAAAGCTTTAACCATAGCCAGATACCAGCTACGCTGTGTCGCTGAATTGATTGTTGTCGCATAAGTTGTTTGTAAATGCCTTAATACGGCCTTTTTAAACTTTTCTTTATCAAATTTTCTCACTGGATTCTGCATGTTTTTTCACCTTAATCTGAACAGATTCAATTAACACAAAAAACAATAATGTCATCATTATCAATAAAAAAATAACATCATCCCATTAGATTTTGCTGATCTTAGAGATGGATTATAGATGGATACAATAGGAATGACCTCGTTTGAGATCACAGTTTATCAAGAGAATTAGCGTAATTTTCATAAAAAACGCTGGGAAGAAAAAGGAAGGTAGAAAAAACAACAGATAATAAAAAGAGGATTATTTTTATCTCACACAAAAAGAAAATAATATCCCCTTTTTATCCTATAATTGCAGGTAACAATAACTAAAAAATCAATAAATTATAGAGGATTAATTTGAGAAAGATCAGGTTTTACTATGCGTGTTGACTTATCTTCATCTTCTCCATATTTAGCAAAAACTTCTTCTAATGCTTCAGGTGTTAAATTACCTGCAGCTTCCAAGGCTTTTAGTTTTTTCGCAATTGCTTTTTGTTCTGCAACTGAAGGTAATGGCAATTCATCTCTTTCATCATCAACACCTTGCAAAAGTTGTTCAAAATCATTCATTCGGTTTTCTCTCATCACGTCTGTTTAAATAATAAATATCAATGAGTTGTCATATTAGCATAAAAAAAAGCTCATCCAAAGGATGAGCTTGATACTAAAAGATGAGAATCAATGTATTAAGAAAACATGGTTAACACAATCGCCAATATTTGAGGAGATAATATTCTCAAACACATGGTCAGTGGATAAACCGTCGCATAACCTAATGGTGATGCGCCACAATCAGGTTTAATGCCATTAGCTAAAGCTAATGCTGGTGGATCGGTCATAGAACCGGCCATCATGCCACAAATACTTAAGTAATTTAATTTACCAAAAACGCGAGCTAAAACACCGACGACAACAAGAGGGACCAAGGTAATAAGCACACCATATCCCATCCAAGATAAACCATCACCATGTAATAATGTATCGAAGAATTTACCGCCCGATTTAAAACCAACAATAGCAAGGAAAATAACGATACCAATTTCACGTAATGCATGATTGGCACTAGGTGGCATAAACCAATACAGACGACCAATAGAACCAATACGAGATAAAATTAACGCAACAATTAAAGGTCCTCCCGCTAATCCTAATTTTAATGGTGCAGGGAACCCAGGAATCGCTATAGGAATAGAACCTAGTAACACTCCTAAGCCAATCCCCACAAAAATAGGGATCATTTGTACATTTTGTAATTTTTGTTTTGCGTTCCCTATAATATTAGCTGCAGAATTAATGGCTTTAGCATCACCGACTAAAGTTAAAATATCACCAAATTGTAAATTAGTATCATCTGTTGGAACTAACTCTAAACCAGAACGATTTAGACGAGAAATTACTACATTATAACGAGATTTAAAATTAAGTTGTCCAATCTGTTTACCTAAAACATCTTCATTGGTCACCACCATGCGGACCACTTTAAGATCACTACCTTGAGTTGATGTCGATACATCAACAATTTCACCTATGACTAATTGAGCACGATGCAATTCTTTAGGATCACCAACTAAATGTAAGATATCACCTAATTTTAAGATTCTATCTGAATGGGGGATCATGACCTTATCGCCACGTCTCATACGTGAACAAACTAATTCACCATCATTCAAATCTGGTACTTCTTGTAATTCTAAACCCTCCAAATTTTTATTAGTAACCGCTACATTCATTGTAGATAATTTTTCGTGGTCACTGCCCGATTCTTTATTAAAACGTTTCTCTTCATTATCCGTATTAATATGAAATATAGCTCGTACCAATCCCATGGATAATAAAATACCGCAAATACCAAAAGGATAAGCTAGTGCATAGGCCATACCTGTTATGCCGTTCACATCAGGCGTACCTAATTCTTTTAAAATACCCTGTCCGGCACCTAAAGATGGTGTATTGGTTACAGCCCCAGAATAAACACCTAAAACCACATCTAGTGGTACATTAAAAAAGACATGAATAGCGGCAGCTATAACACATCCTAAAAGAACAATAAGCGCGGCAAAAGCATTCAACTTCAAACCAGAACTACGAAGAGAGGCAAAAAAACCAGGACCTACTTGAATCCCAATGGTGTAAACAAAAAGGATTAAACCGAACTCTTGCATAAAATGTAATGTGTTGGGATCGAGTTGGATATTAAATACATTAGCAAAATGACCAACAGCAATACCACCAAAGAGCACACCACCAATACCAAGTCCTACACCTTTTATTTTAAAACCACCCATCCACAATCCCAGCACGGCAACGAGCGCTAATAGCGTCATCGTTTGTGCAATTTGACTCATGTTAATTACCTCCATCGAACAAAATTAAAAAATTAAAAAATTAAAAAATCATAAAATTTATAATGGTGTGCATTTTACCTATAATGAAAAATTAATACACTTTTTGTGGAGATTTTTTTTTTTAAGAACAGATAAATTGATCTATCTCATCTTTTGCCTTAGTACATTAAAAAAATTTCAGTTACTTTCAACTTTTTTTTAGTATATAATTTAGACTCATTTTAAACATAAATATAAATAACCAATGGATAATATTATTATGAGTAACTCTCTCGTTCTTGTATTAAACTCAGGCAGTTCTTCACTAAAATTTGCAATTATTGATGGCAAAACTGGTGCTACTAATTTAACTGGTTTAGCAGAATGTTTTGGTTTACCTGAAGCAAACATCAGCTGGAAAATTAATGGTGAAAAGGATGGGATGCCACTAACGCCTAACAGTGACAAAAATTTAGAAGAATCTATTGCAAAACTGGTTGAACTTGTAGATCAAACAGGACTTAAAGACAGTCTTATCGCAGTAGGACACCGTGTTGTACAAGGTGGTGACATATTCAAACAAAGCACAACACCAGTAACAGAAAAATCACTTGCTGATGTAAAAAGTTTAATCGATCTTGCGCCATTACATAATGCAGCCAATGCAAAAGGTATCGAAGAAGGTTTAAAACTTTTCCCTAACCTACCTCAATTTATTACTGTTGATACTGGCTTCCACCAAACAATGCCTGAAGAAGCATTTATGTACCCTATTCCACAAGAACTATATCGCGATCTTAAGATCCGTCGTTATGGCGCACATGGAACATCGCACTACTTCGTTTCTCAGGAAGCAGCTAAAATGCTAGGCAAAAAACCAGAAGACTGTAACTTTATTACTTGTCACCTAGGCAATGGTGGTTCAATTTCTGCCATTAAGCATGGTGAATGTATAGATACAAGTATGGGATTAACACCTCTTGCTGGTGTTATGATGGGCACACGTTCTGGCGATATAGATCCTTCAATTTATGCACATTTAATGAATCACGGTTGGACTTCTGACGAAGTTTTCACTATGTTAAATAAAAAATCTGGTTTACTTGGTATTTCTGGTAAAACTTCAGATTTCCGTGGTATTGCAGACGGTTATGCTGAAGGTGATAAAGATTGCACTTTAGCATTCAAAATGTTTACTTACCGTGTCGCTAAATATATTGGCTCTTACCTTGTTGCTATCGGCGAACCTATTGATGGGCTTGTCTTTACTGGTGGTATCGGTGAAAATTCCCGCCCAATGCGTGAAGATGTCATCTCTCGTCTTGCCGTTATGGGATATGAAATTGATAAAGCAAAAAATGATGTAACTTGGCTTGGTGAAAAAGGAACTATCTCTAAAAAAGAAACTCCTTGGACTGTTGTTATTCCAACAAATGAAGAATTTGTTATTGCTCAACAATCTTTAGCCCTTGTTGAAGCGGCTAAAAAATAAGAACAAATTAGTAATCTAACCTAATACCCAAAAGGCTTGAAGTATTTATCTTCAAGCCTTTTATTATTAATCCTCGACAGTTTTATTTAACCGATTAATTTCTGATTGTTATGATGGCGATCATGATCGCGCTTACCTTTAGATTCTAAGGAAGCTTGAAAAACACTTTCTAGATCGATGTCCGTCTGGTTAGCTAAACAGATAACAACAAATAAAACATCTGATAATTCTTTACCTAAATCTTTATCTTTGTCACTTTCTTTTTCACTTTGTTCTCCATAACGGCGAGAAATAATACGGGCAACTTCACCCACTTCTTCCGTCAATTGAGCCATATTAGTCAACTCATTAAAATAACGGACACCGTGTTCATGAATCCATTCATCCACCAATTTTTGCGCTTGTGCCAATCCTAATCTTTTATCTGTCATATTCGCCTACCTTCCATTAATAAATGACTTTTTTACCATAAGAGTTCAAAATGTCTTTAATTGTTTTCATCACTTCTGCGGAAGGAGATTCAACATCTTCTAGTTCATACTTGTAGCCCAAGGTTTCCCATTTATTTTTACCTAATTTATGATAAGGTAATAGTTCTACTTTTTCTACATTATCCATATTTTCAATAAACTGACCTAAAAGATGCGCACTTTCTTCATCATCTGTATACCCAGGAACGATCACATAACGAATCCATGTTTTTTGTTGACGTTTTTGTAAATATTGGGCAAATTCGAGAGTTCTTTTATTAGACACTCCAATAAGATCTTGATGAACAACATCATTCATCTGTTTGAGATCTAACATCACCAAATCGGTCACATCTAATAACTCATCAATCACAGGTTCATATTTTCTAACATAGCCATTAGTATCTAAACAAGTATGCAGATTCATTTCATGAGCTGCCGTAAAGAAATCACGCACAAAATAGGGTTGAATAATAGCCTCACCACCACTAGCGGTCACACCACCACTAGTATAAAACTGTTTATAAGTTTTAATTTCATTGATAAGCTCACCTACAGTCACATCCTTTCCACCTTGTAAATCCCAAGTATCTCGGTTATGACAATATTTACAACGCATAAAACAACCTTGTAAAAAGGCCACAAAACGAATACCAGGACCATCGACAGTACCAAATGTTTCATAAGAATGAATATGACCTATAGTTGATAGCATAAATTTCTCCAAAAATAGAGTTTATAAAGTGAAATAATTATAATCGAATCAAGAATTATTTCTACTAAAATAATGATAGCTCCATTGCATCGCTTCCCAAATTAAATGAAACATGTTTTTCTCGGGAAAAAGGTAAGTAAAATACAATAAAGGCACAAGAAGGAATGCTAAAGCTAAGTTAGTTTCAATTTCATGACTACCACTTTTCCAGATATTTAATCTGATACGCCATGGAAAAGGATAACATACAGGAATGCCGACTTTATTAGGAAAATCACCAAATAAATGCACCATACCACCAAAGGAAAAACCGAGCATACAAGCCACAAAATAAGGATTAGAAAAAATCGTCCCTAATTGCTCATGACTAAGACAAGGAATATAGCTAAATAAAGCTTGGCTATTAGTTAAAGCATGAAAAGAAAAAAGATAGAGAAACACCCACAAACAGACAGAATGTGTCATCCCACGGTGAGAAATAATACGTCCTCGAACTACTGTTCTTTTCCTAGGTGTAAAAAGTGAACCTTTGGCTATTTTTATCTTAGGATAAGGAAGCTCTAAAAAATCAGGTGCCAAAGAACCGAGTAAAGCAAAACCTGCAGCACAAACCGCAGCTGTAGCATTTAAATGTTGTACAGAAACAAGAATGGGATACACAGAGGCAATACCTCCACTTAAAAGATGCCCGCTATGGGTCATGTCAATCACCTAATAGATAAAAATACAGTAATTTAACATATTCTTCATATTTCGCAAGCAATTACTAGATTAATAATCAGTATTATTGATCATAATATTTACAACGATTTCAATAAGTTCTGTATTTCTATTTTAACCTTCTTTCTTTATAGAGACCTCTGCTGATACGGAAAATAAACGAATATTAAAATCAGCTTCAACTTCAATCTTCTTTATATTTAACAAATTTCTTTTCACTTCAGGTGTTGCTTTCCATGCAAAAGGTGTCATTTGTAGTAAATTTTCCGCCTCTTCGCCTGATAATAGCATAGTATAATGCAAATTTTTCTCTTGGATTAAATTTAGTCCCGGTATTTCTTCCGGTGTATTGTCGTGCAAGTGCACATCAGAATATACTAATTCTTTTAATTGATATAAATGACGTGCCGCTGGTGTCACTGTAATTAATACCCCCTCCGGTTTCAATGTTCTTAGTATTTCACTATGCTCACAAGGAGCATAGATCCGAACCATGGCATCAAAGCTGTTCTGGGCAAAGGGCAAACTATAATTAGAGGCCACACAAAAATGAATATGATGGTAGCGTTTAGCGCTGTAACGAATCGCCACTTTCGAAATATCTAAACCATAAATCTGGGCTTGATCTAAAGCTGTGACCATTCCCTGAGTATAATACCCCTCGCCACAACCTAGATCTAAGATTTTTGGACGCATTACTGATTGTGTAGCGGTTTTAAGATAAGCGATCACTTGATCCCGCATAGGTAAATAATGATCTGAAGATAAAAAAGCACGACGCGCTAACATCATCTCTTTATTATCACCCGGATCTTTTGAATGTTTTTTTTGCACAGGAAGAAGATTGATATAACCTTCTTTAGCTATATCAAAATGGTGATTATTAGGACAAAAAAACTGCGTTTTATCTTGGCTCAGTGCTTGCTGGCATAATGGACATATATACCCCATATTATTGGCACTGCGCCTTATTACGCATAAAATGATCCATCAAAGTAATAGCAAGCATCGCTTCAGCAATAGGAACGGCTCGAATTCCCACACAAGGATCGTGACGACCTTTGGTCACAATTTCCTGCGGTTGACCAAATTTATCAATAGTTTTTCCTGGAATGGTAATACTAGAAGTCGGTTTAAGAGCAATATGTGCAATAATATCCTGCCCAGAAGAAATCCCGCCTAAAATCCCGCCTGCACGATTGGTTTCAAAACCAGTAGGTGTAATAAGATCGCGATGTTCACTGCCTTTTTGTTCTACCACAGCAAAACCATCGCCAATTTCCACTCCCTTAACGGCATTGATGCTCATCAATGCATGGGCAATTTCGGCATCTAAACGATCAAAAACAGGCTCACCTAAGCCCACAGGAACATGTTTAGCCACAACAGAAACTTTTGCACCGATGGAATTACCTTCTTTTAATAATTTACGAATAGAAGCATCTAGGGCCTCTATTTTAGAAGCATCTGGGCAGAAAAAAGCATTCTTATCGATTTCAGAAAAATCAATATGTTCTATTTTTATTTCTCCCATTTGGGATAAATAACCTTTAATTTCAATACCTAAAATTTCTTTTAAATATTTTTTAGCTATGGCACCCGCCGCTACTCGCATGGCTGTTTCTCGAGCAGATGAACGACCACCACCGCGATAATCTCTCAGACCATATTTTTTCTGATAGGTATAATCAGCATGCCCTGGACGAAAGCTGTCTTTAATATTGGAATAATCTTTAGAACGTTGATCCGTATTTTTTATCAGTAAACCAATGGAGGTTCCGGTGGTTTTTCCTTCAAAGACACCAGATAAGATTTGCACTTGATCGGCTTCCTGACGAGCCGTAGTATAACGAGAACTTCCGGGGCGGCGCTTATCTAAATCTTTTTGCATATCCGCTTCTGTAAGAGAAAGTCCTGGGGGACATCCATCAACAACACAACCTAATGCGACACCATGACTTTCACCAAAAGTGGTAATTTTAAATAATTGGCCTATAGAGTTTCCTGACATAAAAATTGCTTCCTCTTAATCTAAATAATCTACAAAAAGTTCGGTACAAGCTAATAACTGATCTTTGGTTAATAAAAATACACCATGGCCACCACGTTCAAATTCAAGCCAAGTGAATGGAATCTTTGGGTATTGCTCTTGTAGGTGTACCATAGAATTACCCACTTCACAGACTAAAAAACCGCCCTCTTTTAAATAACGAGGAGCATTAGCTAAAATACGGCGGACTAAATCTAATCCATCATAACCTGCACTTAACCCCAATTCAGGTTCATGTAAATACTCAGAAGGTAAAGTATCCATATCTTCCTTGTCGACATAAGGCGGATTAGTCACAATAAAATCATATTGAGTTTCTACAAAATCTTTAGTTAAATCATTTTGTATAGGTGTGACCTGATTTTCTAATCCATGCTGTTCTACGTTGATTTCTGCAACCTGCAATGCATCAGGAGAAATATCTATGGCATCCACTTCAGCATCGGGAAAGGCGTAAGCACAAGCAATGGCAATACAAGCACTTCCAGTACAAAGATCTAAAATATGTGTTGGCTCATGATCTAACATGGGCTTAAATTGAGCTTCAATTAACTCTGCAATAGGAGATCTTGGTACTAACACTCTTTCATCAACATAAAATTCTAGCCCACAAAACCAAGCTTTATTGGTGAGATAAGGCACTGGAATACGTTCATTAATCCGTTGCTGAATTCGGGTTAATATGAGTTTTTTTTCCGTTGTAGTGAGTCGACTTTCCAATAAACTTCTATCTATATCCATAGGTAAAAATAAAGATAACAAAACCAATTGCAAGGCTTCATCCCAAGCATTATCAGTACCGTGACCATAAAAAATTTCAGCTTCATTAAAACGACTCATGGCAAATCTTAGCATATCATTTATGCTATATAATTCACTCATCGCTTCTTTATCGTAAACATTATCCATTATATTCTCATCAATAAAAGTAGGTGGAGGTGGTGTTAACTGTTCTTATTCAACTTACCTCTTTGGCAAGCTTGTTTTATCCAATATGGGCTCTATGCCAGTTCTGAGACATTTTTAAACCAAGATAAATGCCCCATTTTTGTATCCACATCATAATCAATTGCAGCCATAGATGCTGTTGAAAACATGGGAATTTCATTTGATTTAGTTAATGAATGGGTTAAATACCCCACTAAAGGAAGATGAGAAACAATCAATAGACTTTCAATAGGATTGGCTTGCAATAACGCATTAAGGTAGTTGATCACATCAAACTCATCACCATGGGGAGTTAAATCTTCTAAGATTTTGATGGGCTCTTGAATTTGTATATGCTCTTTGAGAGCATTAAGGGTTTGTTGGGCACGTAAATAAGGGCTAACCCAAACTTGCTGAATAGGTGTTTTACACTGCTTATTTAACCAAATTCCCATGCTCTTTGCTTGATGTATGCCCATTTCAGATAGAGGTCTTTGTGAATCAGAATCTGCATAAAATTGTGCTTGCCCATGCCTCATTACATATATTTTCATCTCTCATCCTTTCAATGGTTTTTTGCTAGAAATTGTATCATGGTGTATATTATGAAGACTCGCTAAAGAAATTTACTTATTTTACTTGCTAAATAGCTCTGATTATAAATCATCTTTATAGCATAAGGAAATGAAATTGAGAGTCAGCCCAAATGATCACAAATCCTATCGCTATATTACACTAGAAAATGGCCTTCGTATATTCTTGATAGAGGATATCAAAGCCACACTTTCTGCAGCGGCTTTAACCATAAATATGGGCAATTTTGATGACCCTCAAAACCGAGAAGGAATGGCTCATTTTCTTGAGCACATGCTTTTTTTAGGTACAAAAAAATATCCTCAGCAAGGCGATTTTCAAGAATTTATTAGTTTGCATGGTGGAAACAACAATGCTTGGACCGACTGCGAATATAGTTCCTATTTTTTCGATATTCAACCTCAATTTTTATCTGAAGCATTAGATAGGTTTAGTCAATTCTTTATTGCTCCCACTTTCCAAGCCGATGCTGTTGATAAAGAACGCCACGCCATAGATAATGAGTATCGACTTAAACTTAAAGATGATAATCGCCGTATATATCAAGCACGCAAAGAATCATTAAATCCAGCCCATCCTTTTACTCGTTTTTCCGTGGGTAATCTCGATACGCTAGCGGATAGAAAAACAAGTAATATCCGGGATGAACTTATCGCTTTTTATCAACAACATGTTTCAGCCCATTTAATGACTTTAGTTGTACAAGGGCCCGAATCGCTGGATCAATTAGAAAGCTGGGTGAAAACTTATTTCTCTTCTATTCCTAAAACACAGCATAATAAAACACCGATCACCGAACCTATTGCGAGAAAAAAAGATTTAGGCCGTATTATCTATATCAAACCACGTAAGCATATTCGTAACCTCGTACTGAGTTTTTATTTGCCTAAACACGATAAAGATTATCGCACTAAATCAGCTTCTTACATTGCACATATACTAGGTTATGAAGCACAAGGTAGTCTTACTGCCTATTTAAGAAATTTAGGATGGATCAATACCTTAGTGGTAGGAAGTGGTATTCAAGGCTCCAATTATAATGAATTTTCCATTAGCATGAGTTTGAGCTTAAAGGGAAGATC
>Ga0055584_100003638_pt1 | contig 15164 bp, 12 predicted proteins | sample OSDHelmetaG_FD_58716 | JGI IMG/M metagenome (GOLD analysis project Ga0055584, IMG submission 58716) | Pelagic marine sediment microbial communities from the LTER site Helgoland, North Sea, for post-phytoplankton bloom and carbon turnover... | ecosystem: Environmental > Aquatic > Marine >... | reverse complement strand
CCGCCGCTTCTTCGGTGAAGATTTTTTGCCGTTCGGCCAACCCAGGGAGCGGATGCAAAGCTCCTTGGGGTCTGGCGTCATTGTCAGACCGGACGGTCTTGTGGTGACAAATAACCATGTGATCGCCAGTGCGACCCAGATCATTGTCGCGCTTACCGACAGGCGCGAGTTCGAGGCTGAAGTCGTACTGGCCGACGAGCGCACTGACCTAGCGATACTGAGAATCGATGTGGGTGACGATGTCTTGCCCGCGCTGGATCTGATGAACTCAGACGATCTAGAGGTCGGTGACTTGGTGCTGGCGATAGGGAACCCGTTTGGCGTCGGTCAGACGGTGACAAGCGGGATCGTTTCAGCGTTGGCCCGAACCAAAGTTGGTGTTTCGGACTTTCAGTTCTTTATCCAGACCGACGCTGCGATCAATCCTGGCAATTCGGGTGGCGCGCTCGTCACGATGGATGGCCGACTTGCGGGGATCAACACGGCGATCTTCTCGCGCTCCGGTGGTTCGATCGGGATCGGCTTTGCTATTCCGTCGAATATGGTTGGTTCTGTCATCAATGCCGCGGTCAGTGGCGTCGAGATTCAGCGGCCGTGGCTGGGTGCAGCCGGTCAATTGGTGACCGCCGAGCTTGCCGAATCCCTCGACTTGGAGCGCCCCGGTGGTGTCGTCGTCACGGAAATCCATCCCGATGGACCTGCCGAACGTGCCGGGCTCGAAATCGGCGATATCATCACTGGCATCGACGGGCGGGTCGTGGATGATCCTCAAAGTCTGATCTATCGAATAGCGATCAGGCCAGTTGGCGAAATTGCGACGTTGGATGTCTTCCGGTCGGGCGAAATGCTTCGATTGCCCATAGAACTCCAAGTCGCGCCTGAGGTCCCGCCTCGCAGCATCACAGATGTGGGCGGTCGTAATCCACTTACCGGCGCCCGCATCGCGAATTTATCACCAGCGCTGGCAGCGGAACTTGGTTTTGATGGGTTTGCCTACAACAAGGGCGTCATTGTTTTGGCAATTGCGCGGTTTAGTCCGGCTCAGCAATCTCGACTGCGTCCTGGCGACGTCATTCTCGAAGTGAATGGGGCTACGGTAGAAACAGTTGACGATCTGGTCCGCCTCTTGGAGGCGACACAGCAATGGCGGATCACGCTCCGTCGTGGCGACAAGAAGGTAACGATTGCGGCGCGCACATGAGCACGCTCTTCGATGCCGCGGGCCTTGCGGACGGTACACCCCACCCGCTTGCAGATCGACTACGCCCCAAGACACTCGATGATGTCTTGGGCCAAGACCACGTCTTGGGTGAGGGTGGTCCGCTGCACCGGATGCTGGCAAGCGGGCGCCTTCCGTCGCTCATCCTTTGGGGGCCACCGGGTACCGGCAAGACCACAATCGCGCGACTTCTAGCGGACCAAGTGGGTCTTGATTTTGTTCAGCTTTCGGCCGTTTTCTCCGGCGTTGCCGATTTGCGAAAAGCTATCGACGGTGCCCGGGAGCGCCGCCAGGTCGGCCATGGGACCCTTCTTTTTGTTGATGAAATTCACCGCTTCAATCGGGCGCAGCAAGACGGCTTTCTGCCGGTCGTCGAAGACGGCACCATTGTTCTAGTCGGTGCGACTACGGAAAACCCGTCGTTCGAACTCAACGCCGCGTTGCTGTCGCGTTGTCAGGTTCTTGTGCTCAATCGCCTGGAGGATCCTGACCTCGACCGATTGCTAGAGCGTGCCGAATCCCTAGAAGGTGCGACCTTGCCGCTGACTGACGAGGCGCGGACGGCTCTACGCGGCATGTCGGATGGCGATGGGCGTTATCTCTTGAACCTGGCCGAGGATCTATTCGCTGTTGGTGGCGCCCCGCTCAACGCTGAGGCCCTGGTCAAGGCGGTTCAGAAACGCGCGCCGATCTACGACAAGTCGCGCGACGAGCACTACAACCTCATCAGCGCGCTTCATAAAAGCCTACGGGGGTCGGATGCCGATGCATCGCTCTATTGGTTAGCCCGGATGTTGGCAGGCGGCGAAGCCCCTCTCTACATCGTCCGCCGTCTCGTGCGGTTTGCCGTCGAGGATATCGGCCTGGCCGATCCCGAGGCGGTCCACCAAGCTCTGGCCGCGAAGGACACCTATGATTTTCTGGGTTCACCTGAAGGGGAGTTGGCGATCGCGCAGGCCGTGATCTATCTCGCCACAGCGCCCAAGTCGAACGCGGCTTACTCAGCGCTGTCCCGGGCTACCGAGGCCGCTCGGCAAACTGGGTCGCTCGCGCCGCCCAAGCATATTCTGAATGCACCAACGCGCCTGATGAAGGACTTGGATTACGGCAAGGATTACGCTTACGATCACAGTACGGCTGATGGATTCTCAGGCCAAAACTACTTTCCAGACGACATGTCCCGCGCCCAGTATTACGAACCCACTGAGCGAGGCTTTGAGCGTGAAGTGGCCAAGCGACTCGCGTACTGGGCAGGGTTGCGAGAGAAAGCACGCGACCAAGGGCAATGAATTTCGACGCGTTTGTTGGCATCGATTGGTCGGGTGCCAAAGGCCGACGCCACCGCGGTATTCAAGTCGCGATCAGCAGGCCGGGTCGGAGTGCACCTCAGATCGTTCCGCCGCCTCAGGGCGTCTGGAGCCGGCAGGCGGTATTTGACTGGTGTGTCGACATCCTGCGCTGTGAACGGGCGCTCGTCGGGTTCGACTTCTCGTTCACATTGCCTTTTGTTGATCGCGGCGCGTACTTTCCTGGTGTTCGGGAAACGCCGCGAGATGCAGCGACCCTGTGGTCGCTCGTGGACCGGGTTGCTGCCCAGGCGACGGATTATTACGGCGGGCCTTTTGTCCAAGAGGCACCCTTCGAGGCGCATTTCCGTAAGCCTGGGAGAGAAGGGGCGCTTTTTGCGCGGCGGCACAAGGTGGTCGAACAGGCGTGTCGCGAGCAAGGACTCGGCGCACCTGAATCTGTTTTTCATCTGATTGGTCCGAAGCAAGTGGGCCTCGGTTCGCTCGCTGGAATGCGATTCCTTTCGGCCTTGCGGCGGGAGATGCCGAAGGTCCGGATTTGGCCGTTTGATGATGTTCAGCCCGGTGCTTCGGCCGTCGTAGAGGTGTTTCCGAGGGTATTCTTGGCTGCGGTAGGGCACTCCCAAGGCAAGGTGCGCTCAGCAGAGGCCCTCACCACGATATTGCATGCTCTTGGGTCGGCCCCAATGGTTATCCCAAATCCAGTGGACGACAATGTCGCGGACGCCGCCGTTACGGCCGCGGGTTTGCGGGCTTGGTCCGGTGCGCCCGACCTCTGGCGGCCACCCGCTATGGGCGCTACGGTGCGACGCACCGAGGGTTGGATATTCGGCGTACGGTAGAACCGTGAAACTTGTACTAGTAATTGCGATCGGTGGCGCTGTCGGCGCGGTAGCCCGACACTTTGTCGGGGTACAAATGCTGCGGCTCCTGGGTGGCGGCTTCCCCTGGGGGACGCTCACTGTCAATGTTCTCGGGTCTTTTGCGATGGGCGCCCTGGTCGAGTTGATGGCCATTCGCTGGAATGTAGGGCCGGAACTCCGGGCGTTCATGACGGTTGGCGTCTTGGGTGCGTTCACGACGTTCAGCACGTTTTCGCTTGATGTGGCCGTACTTGGCGAGCGCGGCGCATTGTTGCCGGCCGCATCGTATGTACTGCTTTCCGTGGGACTGTCGATTGCGGCGCTATTCGCTGGATTGTGGCTGTTTCGCCAGATCCTGACGTGAGCGTTCAAAAAATCACGGTCACTGATGACGATGACGGCCTGCGGCTCGACCGTTGGTTCCGCGCGCGCTTTCCGCAGGTTACCCACGGCCGCCTCGAAAAGCTGCTGCGCAAGGGCGAGATTCGCGTCGACGGGGGGCGTGTTCGTGCCAATCTCCGGCTGGAGGAAGGGATGGTTGTACGTATACCGCCGCTCCCTCCGCCTGATCATGAGCGTGCCGTTAACCCGATCTCGATATCACCTGAAGATGTAGCCGCACTGCAGGATCGTGTGCTCTATCGCGACAATTCGCTCATTGCTTTCGACAAACCGCCAGGTCTTGCCGTGCAAGGCGGGAGCGGCACGATGCGTCATCTAGACGGCATGCTTGATGCGCTCCAATTCGGTGCCCCAGAGCGCCCCCGGCTTGTACATCGTCTAGACCGAGACACCAGCGGCGTTCTCATTCTGGCGCGTACAAGAGTGGCGGCAAAAGCGTTGACGACAGCTTTCGCCGCTCGGTCCACGGAAAAACGATATTGGGCGCTGGTCCGGGGAGTGCCAGATCCCGAGGGCCGTTTCGACTCGCTGTTGCGCAAGGTGGCCGCAGGCGGCGGGCGTGAGCAAATGGCATCAGATCCAGAAGGCAAGACAGCGACGACATTCTATCGCTGCATGGCACACGCGGACGGCGCCTATTCTTGGCTCGAACTCGTCCCGCTCACCGGTCGGACCCATCAGCTGCGCGTCCAGTTGGCAGAGGCTGGGTTCCCAATTGTTGGCGATCGGCGCTATGGGGGTTCGGTTGCCAAGAATAAATCAGGACTAGGGCGTGGACTTCATCTGCATGCACGCGAACTGGTGATTCCCCATCCAGAGGGAGGGGCACTAGGTGTTGCCGCATCACTTCCGCGACATATGGCGCAAAGTTGGCAGACCTGTGGCTGGGACGAACCACCGGTGGCTGAGCCGGGGCGGAGTCCAGCATGACGGCCGACTCGCCTTTACGCCTCGTCATCTTCGACTGCGACGGTACCCTGGTGGACAGCTTTATCGCGATACACGAGGCCATGGTTGCCGCGTTTCGCGATTTCGCGCTACCCCCTCCGCCTGAGGACATGCTGCGCAAGATGATCGGGTTGTCGGTTGGCGAACAGGTCGCGGTCCTTGCGCCTGCTGCGGACCCAGATCAACGCGCCGCCATTGAAAACGGCTATCGCCGGCACCGATTGAGCCGGACCGACCCGCCTGAGCCCCTATTTCCCGGTGCGCGAGCATGTCTAGAGACCCTCGATCAGAGGGGCCATCTACTATCGGTTGCCACGGCCAAAAGTGCCAAAGGGCTGCTGGCGACCCTTGATCGCCACCGGCTGCATCGCTACTTCATCAATGTACAGACCGGTGACCATCACCCAGGCAAACCGCACCCATCGATGGTTCTCACGAGCCTCGCTCAGGCGGGCGTTGATCCCGAAAACGCGTTGGTTGTTGGAGATACCCGTTTCGATATCGAGATGGCCGTCAACGCGGGTGTGACCCCGATAGGCGTCGCGTGGGGCTATCATGATGACCACGACCTCAAGGCCGCCGGCGCCATGGCGATAGCGCCGAGTTTCGCTGCCCTCACAACAATGATCGCCGATAGGTTTGCCAGAGTATGAAGCGATTGCGGCTGTTTCTTTACGGGGTACTTACACTGTTCGTGCTCGCAGTGATCGGCGCTGGCCTTGTTTCCCTGTTCTTCGACTTGAACGGCTTGAAACCGACTTTGGCAGACGCCGCTTATGAGGCGACGGGTCGCCAACTCGCGGTCGACGGCAATATCGAACTCTCGCTATTTCCTCGCCCTCGGGCGACCGCGACAGGCGTGCGACTGTCCAACGTGGCCGGTGGCTCAGAACCAGACGCCCTCACAATTGAAGTGGTGTCCGCACAAGTCGCCTGGTTACCGCTCCTGACCGGGACAGTCGATGTTCGCCAGATTCAGGCGAGCGGCGTCCGGCTCCTCGTTGAAGAAGGCGACCAAGAAAAGCCGTCACTCGCATTCGGGCCGCCGGAAGCCGCTGCACCATCGGCTCGTTCGACCGAGATTCGGCTACCGGACCTGATCAGCGTTGGCAACATCGCGGTTGTCGTCCGAGATGGGGCAGGCTATCAGGAGTTCCGGATATCGCGTGTCTTCTTGCGCCCTCAAGGCAACGAAGGGCTCACCGACGTTCATGTTGGTATGGACCGCAACGGTGTTGCCGTAATTGCAAAGGGTCAGGTTGGGAACCTCCTTGCGCTTTCTGATGGGACGCCGTTTCCACTCACTCTCGCTGTCACCGCCGCCGACAGCACGTTCAGTATTGACGGCTCGATATCGAACTTGGCGGTTACCCCGACTTTGGATGTCGTTCTGACGGCAGCAGGTCCTTCTGTTTCAGCTCTCTCGCCGGTCGTGGGGGCCCGGATTCCAATGGAATCTGCATTTACGCTTTCTGCGCGACTGGAAGGCGCCATCGACACTATTGCGTTGCGGGAGATCGCTCTATCGGCAGGGACAACGGAAGTATCGGGCGAAGCGGCGCTTGATCTGACCGGAGAGCGGCCTCAGCTCAGTGCGCAGCTTCGATCCCCCAGTCTCGATTTTGCACAAATCACGGGTGGCTCGTCCTTGGCGACGACAAGTGATCAAGGCTCAACCACTGGTCCGGTCCTAACCGATATTCCGCTTCCGTTCGGGTTTACGCGTAGCTTTGATGCAGATCTCAACCTCGAGGCGGCAGAGACTCAGATGTTTGGGGTCACACTGCGCAATGTCGTGCTTGCCATCAAAAGCAATGCTGGTGTGGCTGAAATTGAAAGTTTGACGGCCGACACGGCGGGTGGCGGTTTGGTTGCGTCCGGACGGCTTGATGCCCAACAAAAAGATGCCGAGCTGTCTGTGCGCGCCCAGGTCACCGGGTTGGACGTAGCCAAAGCATTGGAAACGTTTGGTATTCCAGGCAACACGACCCAACGCGCGAGCGCTAGCCTTGAACTCAAATCGCGCGGCGCGACACCAAGAGAACTGGCCGACAATGTCTCGGCTTCGATGCGTTTGTCGGAGCTATCGGTGGCCTTCGATGATGTGGCGAGAGTTGTCCTGAAAAATGCCAGCGCACAATTTGACGGGCATGAACGCCCTATCTTGATTACCGCCGAAGGCACCGTTCGTGGTGAGGCGCTCACGTTTGAGGGGCAACTTGATCCGCTCTCCACGTACCAGCCGGGTGACCCATACACATTTCGCTTTGTCGCGACCGGGGCCGACGCAACCGCCGAAGTTCAAGCCGACATGCGGGCGGCGATGGTCGAGGGACTCACGTTGCGTGTATCCGCTCGCGGCGCAAACCTGGCCGACCTCTCTCAAATTGCCGCGACCGAGTTGCCGTCGGTCGGGCCTTACGACGTCATTGGTCGCCTGTCGTTTGCTGAAAATGCGGTCCGGTTTGAGGACGCCAGCCTACGCCTCGGCGAAAGCGACCTACGTGGTGATATTGTGGTCAATCTTGCGAGCGACCGACCCTATGCCACGATCAAGTTTCAATCCGACCTGATCGACCTTACACCGTTCGCCCAAGAAGAGGCGGGAATGCAGGAAGACCCGCCAGTCGAAAAGAGCCCAACGGAAACGCCAATGTTGAACATCAGCCCGCTTCTCGCGATGGATTCCAAGGTCGAGATCGCGGCAAACGCATTGGTCATGTCGACGATCCGGTTGGACGATCTTTCGCTAGAGGCGTCGACTGACAACGATACGATCCGCATTGATCGCTTGTCCGCTGATATCGATGGTCAATTGATCGCTCTCTCCGCCGCAGCTGAGCAGACCGCAGCCGGTGTGGCGCTGTCAGCAAGTGGTGAGGTCAGAGGCGTAGATGCAGCAGCTCTGGTGGCCTCGGCAGGCCTGGCCGAACGGGTGGATATCGCAGACCTAACGGTTTCCGTTGATTTGTCGAGCGTCGGCAATACTGCTTCCGATCTCGTTGACGCAGTACAGGGTGAGGTCGTCGTCCAAGACCTCCAATTTGCGTTCAGGTCAGGAGATGGTTTTGCTCACGACCCAATTTTGCTGAACTCCCTTCGCCTCGCAACGAAAGGGCAGGGAAATCCAGTCAGCCTAGAGTCCCGGGGAACCCTGGGTGGAGAAGCGTTGGAAGTAAAAGGCACGTTGGCACCATTGGCAGAGTTACGGCGAATGGAACCAGCAGCGTTGGATATTTCGTTGGCGACACCTTCGTCACAGGTGCGGATCAAGGGGACGCCGCCAGAGCGTAGCCGACCTCGAGATCTCAATTTCTCGATCGATGCACAAGGCCTCATTCTTCGCGAGGCAGCCTATGCTGCGGGGCTCGCGCTTGCTCCCGAAGGTCCCTGGCAGGTACGCGCGGAAGTGCGAGCAACTGATTCCTCGTTCGACATTACCAGTCTCGCTGCCTTGATCGGCCAATCTGATATTAGCGGCACCGTCAAAATGGCCGATGAAGGCGAGGACAGAACACTCGTCGCTCGCGTTACTTCTGATAACCTTTCCCTCGCTGACTTCATACGGCTTGATGACGCAGATCCTGGTCAGGAGCCAAGTAGCGAGCCGACACCGGTTGAGGCCTCGACTGGCCCAGTATTCTCTCGCACGCCGATAGAGTTTGCGCCGCTCCGCCGACTCGATGTCGACCTCGCGATCGATGTGAAAGCCTTTGCCGGCCGTAGCCTCAGCGGCAAAAATCTACTCCTGACACTCAACGGGGGCGATGGTTTGTTCACCCTCGACCAATTTGCGGCGACCATCGAAGAACGGCCCATTGAGGTGAAGGCGCGGTTAGATGTTAGGGGGGATGATGCTTTCCTCTCAGCATCTCTGTTGGGGGGACCGATCGATGCGGGCCGCCTCGGATTTGAACTCACTCAGTCAGGTGTCCTTGCGCGTCGGATCAACCTGCCTGTCGATGTCGATATTCAACTCCAGGGTTCTGGTCGTTCGCCCCACGAATTTGCTTCATCTGTAACCGGCACGATTGGCCTGACGGGCGGAAAAGGTTTCATCCGGCAAAAAGGATTCCAGTTCTTGGACCAAGGGCTCCTACGCCAACTCACGCCCTGGGCCAGGGAAAGTGGTGATCGCACGAATATCAATTGTTTTGTCACCCGCTTTGACGTCGACGCGGGAGTTGCAACCGCCCGGGCGCTGCTTCTGGACGCTGAGTTCCTGAGCGTTGCAGGAAGAGGCACCGTCGATTTGGGTAAGGAGGAGTTGAACCTCACGTTGACCCCGCGACCCAAAGAAGTCCGCCTTCTTGATCTCGCTGTGCCGGTCGCGGTGACGGGACCGATCAACTCGCCGAGCGCCTTACCTACAGCGGGAGGCACCGCGAAAAAGGTTGTGACAACTCTGGGTGTTTTTGTGAATCCGTTAGTACTCCTTGTACCCGTGATCGAAGGTGTGACGGCGGAGAAGAACCCTTGTGTTGCTGCTCTTGAGCAGGCGGACTCCGGAGAATCAGAGCCGGGAGGCGCTGTCGGGGGGGTTATCCGTGGTGTTGGTCGAGGCATTGGCCGGCTTCTGGGTTCAGAGGACGAGTGAAGCGCTTCTACAAGGATGTAAAGTCGGAGCGGCGAAGCGATGGATTCGTCGTGCTACTCGATGGTCGCACCATTCGAACACCCGCCAAGAACGCGCTCGAACTGCCATCATCGTTGCTTGGAGACGCAATCGCCGCCGAATGGGCTGCCCAATTCGATGAAACCGATCCGGCGTCGATGCCGCTCACCCGCCATGCCTATACGGCGATCGATGGGGTTCGCCGGAGCGCCGAACAGGTTGTTGATGAAATTGGGCGTTTCGGCGAAACCGATCTTGTCTGCTACCGCGCCGATGGCCCTAGATCGTTAGTCGCCAAGCAGGCTGAGGCCTGGGATCCACTCCTTGTCTGGCTCCAAGAGGAGCATGGCGCGGCTCTGGCGAAGACCAGTGGGATCATGCCGATCCAGCAGCCGCCAGAAGCCCTCACCGTACTCAAGAAGACACTCAAGAAACACAATGCCTTTGAACTAACGGCTCTGCACACGATTGTTAGTATTAGCGGCTCTCTTGTCATTGGTCTCGCGGCAAGCGCGGGACACCTTGATGCCTCGTCAGCATGGCAGGTCAGTCGTGTTGATCATGACTTTCAGGCGGCGGTCTGGGGTGTGGACCGCGAGGCTGCCGCCGAGGCCGCCCGCGCACGATCAAATCTAAACGCCGCCGTGCAATTCTTAGAGCTTGCTCGGGCACAATAATCCGCTGCTTGAAGCCCCTTACGTGGTGCCCGGCTTGCGGGGGACCGCTATGATGCCGGGTAGTTCATTGGGTCCTGGGGTTTTTCATGCACGACATCATCAGCCAACTCGAATCGAAAAGAGATGCGGCTCGGCTCGGCGGCGGCGACCGTCGGATCAAAGCGCAGCACGCAAAAGGGAAACTGACAGCACGAGAGAGGCTCGATGTGCTGTTGGATGAAGGTTCGTTCGAGGAGTTCGATATGTTTGTCGAACACCGCGAAACAGAATTCGGCATGGCAGACCAGAAAGTGCCCGGCGATGGCGTGGTAACCGGCTATGGCAAGATCAACGGTCGGTTGGTTTTTGTCTTCAGTCAGGACTTCACGGTTTTTGGGGGGTCTCTTTCAGAAACCCACGCCGAGAAGATCTGCAAAATCATGGATCAAGCCATGAAAGTCGGGGCGCCGGTTATCGGATTGAACGACTCGGGTGGCGCGCGGATTCAAGAAGGCGTGGCTTCATTGGGTGGCTATGCAGACGTCTTCCAGAAAACCATTCTCGCCTCGGGTGTTGTGCCTCAGATATCCGTCATCATGGGGCCGTGTGCGGGGGGCGCGGTGTACGCCCCCGCGATGACCGACTTCATTTTCATGGTCAAAGATACGTCCTATATGTTCGTCACTGGGCCGGATGTCGTCAAAACCGTAACGCACGAAGTTGTCACGCAAGAACAACTTGGCGGCGCGGTTACCCACACGACCAAGTCTTCGGTGGCGGATCTCGCATTCGAGAACGACATCGATACGCTGATCCAGACGCGGCGGATGTACGAGTTCTTGCCGTTGTCGAACCGGGAAGAGCCGCCGACCCGGGCGACCGACGACCCGATCGACCGAGTCGAAATGTCGTTGGACACGTTGGTGCCGGCCGATCCAACCAAGCCTTATGACATCAAGGAACTGATCGAGAAGGTTGTTGATGAGAGAGATTTCTTCGAAATTCAGCCAGGCTTTGCGCGCAACATCGTGATTGGATTTGGCCGTATTGGCGGCCAAACAATCGGGATTGTCGCCAACCAGCCAATGGTGCTGGCGGGCTGTCTTGATATCAATTCGTCGCGTAAGGGCGCACGCTTTGTCCGTTTCTGCGATTGCTTCAATATTCCCATTGTTACCTTCGTCGATGTGCCGGGGTTTTTGCCGGGCACTGATCAGGAATACGATGGCATCATTAAGCATGGTGCCAAACTCTTGTTCGCCTATGGCGAAGCGACCGTGCCGAAGGTTACGTGCATAACACGCAAAGCCTACGGCGGCGCTTACGACGTGATGGCGTCCAAACATCTGCGCGGCGATATGAACTATGCGTGGCCCACCGCCGAGATCGCGGTCATGGGGCCAAAAGGCGCCGTGGAGATCATCTTCCGGGAAGAGGCCGACGACCCGGCGCGAGTTGACGAACTTACCGAGGAATATCGGACTCGGTTTGCCAATCCGTTTATCGCCTCCCATCGGGGCTTTCTTGATGACGTGATTATGCCGCACAACACCCGTCTTCGGATTGCCCGCGCGCTTGAAATGTTGCGTACCAAGGAACTCGAGAACCCGTGGAAGAAGCACGACAATATTCCGCTATGAGCAACGCGGGATGTCGGCTGGAGGGTCAATTCAACCTCCGGGCGCGGCGATCAGTTCTCATTAATGCGTTGAAAAGAAACGGTTTTTCATGTTGAAGAAAATTCTAGTCGCCAACCGCGGTGAGATTGCCTGTCGTGTCATTCGCTCAGCCAAGCGCATGGGTATCGCAACGGTGGCCGTGTACTCCGACGCCGATGCTGGTGCCCCGCATACCGTCATGGCGGATGAAGCCATTCGGATCGGCCCGGCGCCGGCTGCGGAGAGTTACCTTGTTGTCGATTCGATCTTAGCGGCGATCAAGCAGACCGGTGCGGATGCGGTTCATCCGGGCTATGGGTTCTTGTCCGAGAATGCGGCATTCGTGACGGCTCTTGATAAAGCAGGAATTACTTTCATCGGTCCAAAGGCCGACGCAATTGCGGCGATGGGAGACAAGATAGAGTCCAAGAAACTCGCGGATAAAGCCGGCGTGTCGACCGTCCCGGGTTATCTTGGTGAAGTCCCTGACGCCGAGGCCGCGGTGAAGATCGCGCAGGACGTTGGCTACCCGGTCATGATCAAGGCGTCAGCCGGCGGCGGCGGCAAAGGCATGCGTATCGCGCGTGACGACGATTCGGTTCGAGAAGGATTTGAACGCGCTGTCAGCGAGGCGAAATCATCTTTTGGCGACGATCGTGTGTTTATCGAACGTTATGTCGAAACGCCGAGACACATTGAGATTCAGGTGCTTGCTGATACGCATGGCAGCGTTCTGTATTTAGGTGAGCGCGAGTGCTCGATTCAGCGGCGCCACCAGAAGGTCATTGAAGAAGCGCCTAGTCCTTTCCTGGATGAGGCCACACGTCGCGCCATGGGCGAGCAGGCGGTCGCTCTTTCGAAGGCCGTAGGATATGTCTCTGCGGGAACGGTTGAGTTTATTGTCGACCCCGACCGCAATTTCTTCTTTCTCGAGATGAACACCCGCTTGCAGGTAGAACATCCGGTCACCGAATGCGTCACCGGGCTTGATCTTGTCGAGCAAATGATTCGTGTCGCCGCGGGCGAAAAACTGCAACTCACGCAGGCCGATGTTCGTCTCGATGGGTGGGCGGTTGAATCTAGAATTTACGCGGAAGACCCACTGCGGAGCTTTCTGCCATCGATTGGCCGGCTAGTCGGATATGACGTGCCGGACGAGACTGATGGCGTTCGTGTCGACACCGGCGTCGAGGAAGGCAGCGAGATTTCGCGGTTCTATGATCCGATGATTGCAAAACTCGTGACCTATGGCGCCGATCGTGCGGAGGCCGCTGCGAAGATGGCCGGGGCTCTGGATCGTTTTTATGTCAGGGGCATCGCCCACAACGTTCGGTTTTTGCGGGACGTGGTCGAGCGGCCGACTTTTCTTGAAGGGGCGTTATCAACAAGCTTCATCGATCAGACTTGGCCGGACGGCTATGTCGCGCCAGAACCGACACCGGATCAGGTAGCCACGGCTGCGGCAATCGGTGCTCTGGCACATCTGCGGCGCACCGTTCGGCATGCTGAGGGACCGGCCAGCAAGTGGGTTGCAGTCGTGGGTGCATCTCATGTTCCGATGGTGCTTACGGCAGGAGACGGGGGTTGCTTGCTGGAGATCGAGGGATCAAACGTTGCGGTGACATCGGCTTGGCGGCCGGGCGACGCTCTCTTTTCTGGGTCGATCGCGGGTAAATCCGTGGTTGCGCAAATTGATTCGCAAGGGGAGGGGGTCGTGGTGACCCTGGGTCCGGTCGCACTCAATGTGGTGCTTCGGTCCGAGAAGGTTGCTGCCCTCATGGCGCTAATGCCGGTCAAAGAGCCGCCGGACATGAGTAAGTTCCTTCTGTCGCCGATGCCGGGCATGGTGGTGTCGATCAATGTCGTCGAGGGTCAAGCGGTAGAGGCCGGTACGGCACTTGCGGTGGTCGACGCAATGAAAATGGAAAACGTTCTCACGGCAGAGCGCGACGGTACGATCAAGGAACTTCACGCGGCACCGGGCGATAGTTTGTCCGTCGATCAGATCATTATTGAGTTTGAATGACGGCACTGAGTGACGAGACCACGCGTCGTCTCCGACTCACCGGTCGTGTCCAAGGCGTCTGGTTTCGCGGCTGGACGGTTAAGGCGGCTCGGAGCCTAGGGTTGCGCGGCTGGGTGCGGAACCGCCACGACGGGTCCGTAGAGATATTGCTCTGTGGACCAGCGGACTCTGTTGAAGAGATGATCGCGGCGGCAAGGATTGGACCGCCCGCCGCGCGCGTCGACACGGTGCAATGTGAGGCCGCAGGGATTGTGGATGATGATGTGACGGGTGGGTTTAGCCAGCGCCCGAACGCCTAAGGTCGAGAAGCTGCAAATCGTTCAAAGGTTGTCCCTGGCTCCAATAGACCGTCATCCAGAAAGACCTGCCGAAAACAGTATTCCAGCGCTGCGTCGACCTCCGCCATTGTGGCCGTAACTCCGAGGTCGAGCAGCGAGGTCACCGCGGCGTCGTCGATGCCGCACGGGACGATACCCTCGTAGTGGGTCAGGTCAGGTTCGACGTTGAGTGATGTCCCGTGGAAGGTCACCCAATGGCGGATCCGGACGCCTACGGCGGCAATTTTGGCCACGCCGCGGCCCTGGCCGCGGTCGACCCACACGCCCACGCGACCGTCAACGCGTTTTCCGTCGATACCAAACCCCGCCAGGGTTAGGATGAGCCACTCCTCAAGATTGCGCACAAAACACCTGACGTCACGGTCCCGACGGCGAAGATCCAACATCACGTAGGCGATGCGTTGGCCAGGACCGTGGTAGGTGTATTGGCCGCCGCGCCCGGCTTGAAATACCGGAAACTGCTTTGGGGCTAGTAGATCATCGGGTCGGGCGCTGGTGCCTGCGGTATAGAGTGGGGGGTGTTCCAGCAGCCAAACTTGCTCAGGGGCGGACCCGTCGCGAATTTGGCCGACGCGCGTTTCCATTGCAGCGAGCGCCATGGGGTATTCAACCGCCGCTTCGCTCGTTTTCCAATCGATATCGTCCATCACACGGCACCATATCACGAGGCTTTCTTAACCATTCCTTCAGGAATAGCATCTAATTGTCGATCTATCGGGAAACAGGCCCTGGGCCGGGATTGAAATATGGCGCGTGCCGTCAATAACGTCAGTGTTGAACTATCGGTGGTCCTCGGTCGCTCCAACATGCCGATCAACCAGCTCCTCAAAATGGGTCGTGGCGCCGTGATCGAGTTGGATACGACGGTCAACGATCCGGCCCTCATTCTTGCCAATGACCGGGTCATCGCCAAAGGCGAGGTCATGATCGTTGACGATCACGTCGCGATTACGATTACCGATACCGTCGGCATCAACGAAATTCTTTAGCCGGACAAACCCGCGGAAAACCGAGGCGTTCGGCATGACGCGGCTTGATGCCGTGATCCAGATTTGCTATTCGGCTGCCACCGAGCGGTCGTGGCGGAATTGGTAGACGCGCAGCGTTGAGGTCGCTGTGGGAGTTAATCCCG
>Ga0055584_100003637_pt1 | contig 15164 bp, 10 predicted proteins | sample OSDHelmetaG_FD_58716 | JGI IMG/M metagenome (GOLD analysis project Ga0055584, IMG submission 58716) | Pelagic marine sediment microbial communities from the LTER site Helgoland, North Sea, for post-phytoplankton bloom and carbon turnover... | ecosystem: Environmental > Aquatic > Marine >... | reverse complement strand
TTATTGATTAGTGATCCAATATCCTCTTTGGGTTGTTGAATAAGTGCTGGGTAAAGTTGTTTAGAAGCAGCACTAAAACTTAGATCACCTTTATCAACTAATGAAATGATTTCTCCAATCTGATTTGGTGTCAATGGAAATTCAGACATATCAACTGCAATGTCATTAAGATAAGATTTTACGGGACCGATCATCCAGTTTGCAGCTGCTTTATAATTATTTGTACACAAAGTTAAATCCTCATAGAACTGAGCGAATTCTCTATTTTCAGTAATTACATTTGCATCATAATCTGACAAACCAAATTCACTAGTATATTTATCATGCAAGTCATTTGGTAAAGCTGGCATCGCTTCTCGTACCTTTTCTATATAAGCTTTAGATACAATAACCGGGCATAGGTCGGGCTCGGGGAAATACCTGTAATCGTTTGCAGCTTCTTTTGACCTCATCGATGTGGTAGTACCAGATACAGCATCAAAGTTCCTTGTTTCCTGATATAGTTTTCCACCGGATTCCAGAACTTCAACCTGACGCTCAATTTCATGTTCAATTGCACGTTGTACATTCCGCATCGAATTCATATTCTTCACTTCGATCTTAGTTCCGAATTGGGCTTCTCCTTTTTTTCTGACCGAGATATTAGCATCACACCTGAGGCTGCCTTCCTCCATATTCCCATCGCAAATTCCCAGATATCGCACTAATTTCCTTACTTCTGTGACGAATTGATATGCCTCCTCACTTGAGCGCAAATCAGGTTCAGAGACCATTTCTAAAAGTGGTACACCTGCTCTGTTCAGATCTATCAAGGAATTGAACGGATCCTGATCATGTATACTTTTACCAGCATCCTCTTCCATGTGAATTCTAGTAAGGTGAACCCAATGGTCTTTTCCATCTTTTGTTTTTAAATGTAGCTTCCCACCAGTACAAATTGGTGTGGTATCCTGAGTTATCTGATATCCTTTCGGCAAGTCAGCATAGAAGTAGTTTTTTCTTGCGTAATGATTTTCTTCTCGAATGTTTGAATTACATGCCAATCCGAGTTTTACTGCATATTCAATGACTTTTCGATTTACTCTAGGTAAAGTACCGGGATGGCCTAGAGTAACAGGACTAATATTTGAATTTGAAGAAGCACCATATGATGCAGAATCTACAGAATATGCTTTCGATTTTGTAGAAAGCTGTATATGGATTTCCAGCCCAATAACTGGTTCGTACTTACTTGTCATTCAGGATAATTAGCAATAATTATGCAAAAATAGCATAAATGTCATGGAATTTATTTAAGATTTTGGCTATGTGTTGATGAAAGCTGATACATATCAGTATAAAATCTAAATTCATATGATTAATTTTGCAGCAAATCAAATATGACAAATGCCTAAAGGGTTAAAGATATTTATGGTTTGTCTAATGTGCCTTGCCATTGTATTTATGCTTGTTTCAATATTAAAACCTATTTAAGACTATGAAAAAGAACATGGGGTCCCTCGACAGGATAATTAGAGTGGTATTATCGGTTGTATTTCTTGCACTATTCTGGACAGAAACTGTGACAGGGCTTTTTGGATATGTACTTGCAACGCTGGGAGTAGTATTCCTACTCACTTCTTTAGTAAGTTTTTGTCCTCTTTATACCATTGTGGGATTAAAAACTTGTAAGGCCTGAGCACTAAAGCCAAATCATTTTTTGGGATTGATTGGTTTGTATAGCTAAATTTGTAGAGTTATATATAAAACCTATGCCCAATCTAGTTTCTCAATTTAAGCAATCTCTTGCTTTTATATCGATCACTTTTACGTTTTTATCTTGTGGTCAAGATACTTCTTCCGATGAATTAAAGAGTGACCCTGTTACATTGGCTCCTGAAATAAGTAATAAGGAGAACGTAGTTAAAATCCCAAATCAAAATATTCCTTCAGGGACTGAAAGAAATGATACCATATTTATTTCAGGAAACTTTATTTTATTCTACTATCCATCTGATAATGAAGATCAACTATTGAGTTTTAACAATACTCAACCACCTGGATTTGAAAATATGATCTCAGAATTCAAGGGAATGTCAAAATTGGTGTTCGATTCGTTAAGGACTTTAGATCTGCCAATTAATTCAGCAATTACAAATTCCAGTAACTTTTGTATAACAATGGATGAAGGAAACCAAATGTATTTCAATAGGAGTAGTCTGAAGTTTCCAGTTGGAATAATTATGATGGATGGTCTCCAACCTCCAGTAATCAGATCGGGTAATCATACCCAAAATGATTATTTTCATTTTATAAAAAGTTATTTTGTATCAGTAAATTTGGAGAATAATAATCAGAATAGTTCACCTTCTATTTAAACTCAATATATCCACATGTGTGGAATAACCGGAATCATTTCTTCAAAACTTACTGAATCTGATATTCAGCAAAGAGTATCACGTTCTGTTAGATGTTTGAAATCCAGAGGACCCGATAACGAAGGTCAATTTAACTCGACTGATGTTGGCCTTGGTCATAGCCGTTTATCTATAATAGATGTTTCGCCAAAAGCAAATCAACCGATAAGGGATATTAGCGGAAGGTATTTTATAGTTTTTAATGGCGAATTCTATAATTATAAAGAGCATTATGCAAATTTATCGGCTGATGGAATAAAATTCAAAACTGCTAGCGATACTGAAGTTCTTTTAAATCTATTCATTAAGTACGGTGTAGATTGCTTAAAATACATAAACGGTTTTTTCGCATTAGCAATTTATGATACGCTTGAAAAAAAGATGTTTATTGCAAGAGACCGATTTGGTATCAAACCATTGCTATATTATAAAGAAGAAGGAATATTTGCATTTGCGAGCGAGCACAAAGCAATCTATGAATTAGGGATTAAGAAAAAGATCGACCGTGTTTCACTTGTAAACTATTTACAATTGAATTATGTACCCGGACCTTATTCAATGATAAAAGGTATTAAAAAGCTGACACCAGGTTCTTTTATTCAATTCTCAGTTGATGAAAATTATAGTGACATTCAAGAACAGAATTATTTTACAATCAACTCAAATTCTCCATCACATCAAGTGATCGGATATGATGCAGCCAAAGACAAACTAAAGGAAACAATGCTCAATTCTATTAAATATAGGATGATTGCAGATGTTCCAGTGGGTGCATTTTTAAGTGGAGGAATAGATTCATCGATTGTAGTTGCATTAGCTTCTCAGTTCTCAAAGGAACTGAGAACATTTTCTATAGGCTATAAGGACTCACCTGTTCATGATGAAACAAAGTACGCAAAAATGGTTGCAGAAATGTATAAGACAGATCATACAGTTTTCAACCTTTCTAATGATGATCTTTTTGAAAGCTTGTTTACTACACTCGACTATATAGATGAGCCATTCGCTGATTCATCTGCGCTGGCAGTTAATATTTTATCTGCATATACATCTAAACATGTCAAAGTAGCGCTTTCAGGTGATGGAGCTGATGAATTATTTGGTGGGTATAATAAACATAGGGCAGAATGGATATTTAGAAATCGAAAGTTGTTTTCATCTTCTGTCTCACTGCTCAGTACTTTGTTACTTCCTTTTAAAGGTTCAAGGAATTCAAAGATTGGAAATAAGATCAGGCAAGCTCATCGGTTTAGTAATGCAGCTAAAATGGAACCTGTTGAGAGATATTGGAGACTTTGTTCTTTTATAGATGAGGATGCAGTGGATGATCTTTTAGATATGAGTTATGATGAACTTGAGTACTTTAGAAGAAAACGTAGTAAACTAAAGCCACTCGGTGATGCCTCTAGCGTAAATGATTTGTTATTAATGGATATGAACATGGTACTTCAAGATGATATGCTAGTGAAAGTTGATATGATGTCGATGTGCCATTCACTCGAAGTTCGAGTTCCATTTTTAGACCATGAACTCGTGAATTTTGCCTTTTCACTACCAGTTGAATACAAAATTGATCATCAACAGCAAAAGAAAATCCTTCGTGACACATTCAGATCCATGTTGCCTGCGCCATTATTCTCACGTCCAAAACATGGATTTGAAGTACCATTATTGACCTGGATGCAAAACGACCTAAAAAAACTTATTCAGAACGAATTGCTAGCTGATGAATTTGTTGAGGCTCAGGGTATCTTCAATCTAAATGGAATCCGCAAAATTAAACATAGATTATTTTCTAATAATCCGGGAGAGGCTGCTTCAATTGTTTGGGGTTTAGTCGTTTTTCAATACTGGTGGAAAAAGTATATGTCTTAAAATGACTAAGGTACTTAGAATAATAAATAGATTGAATCTTGGAGGGCCTACCTATAACGTGGCTTATTTGAGTAAATACTTGGCACCAGAATTTGAAACTTTACTAGTTGCGGGAATTAAAGAAGACACTGAAGAATCTTCAGAATTCATTGTAAAAAAGCTAGGACTCTCACCCTACTTTATCCATGAAATGAGAAGGGAAATTAATTTTAAAAATGACTACAGAGCATACAAAAAGATAAAAGAACTGATACAGGACTTTAAACCTGATATAGTTCACACGCATGCAGCAAAAGCAGGTACATTGGGTCGTCTGGCTGCTATTCACTCTAATGTTCCAGTGATTTTACATACGTTTCACGGTCATGTATTTCATTCATATTTTAATAAGTATAAGACTTCTATTTATAAAAGAATCGAAAGATATCTGGCTCATAAATCTACTGGGATAATTGCAATAAGCGACATTCAGAAATCGGAACTATTAAATGAACACAGGATTTGTACTGCCGAAAAAATTCATGTCATCCCTTTAGGTTTTGATCTTTCACGCTTTGTTCAAAAACCAGGTGTTCGAGAAAAATTCAGGCACGTTTATAATGTTGATAATGACACTCTGTTGATTGGTATCATTGGTAGGTTAGTTCCAATTAAAAATCACGAATTATTTATCAGAAGTTTTTCTGACGTGAAAAGATCGCTTCCTGAAAAAAAAATCAAGGCAATGGTTATTGGCGATGGAGAAGATATGAATAAGATATTGGCATTGTGTTCGGAGCTTGGCTTAGTGATTGGAAAAAGTGGACAATATGATATTGATGCAGATATTATATTCACTTCATGGATATTAGAAATTGAAGAAGCTCTGCAAGCATTGGATATTGTTGCACTTACCTCCTTGAATGAAGGAACACCAGTAAGTTTAATAGAGGCTCAGGCATCTGGGACTGCCATTGTATCAACCGATGTAGGTGGTATAAGTAATGTAGTCATTCCAGGAAAATCCGCTTTTCTTTCTCAATCAAATGATATTCAATCATTTAGCCTAAACATGACTAAATTGATCATGGATGATAATCTTAGGAATTCTGTAGCGTTAGAGGGTAGGGATTTTGTGTTAAGCCGCTTCGGGTATGAGCGTTTGGTTGAAGATACAAAGAAGTTATACCGTAAATTATTGGAAAACTAATTAGTCTGGAAGGTAATTAAGTGATATTCAGCACTAAAATTCACTATTTTTGCCATATCCATAATTTAGAACTATGCGAAATAAGCTCATAATTGCTCTGGTTTCAGTGACAATTCTGCTCAGTGGATGTGGTATTAATAGTAATATCATGTTTAAAACTAAAAAGAACTATCCTTATGAAGTTGATAAAACGATAGGGAACGTAGAATATCGCATTGCACCTAATGATATCATAAGCTTCAGTGTTTTTACCAATGATGGCTTTAAGCTGATAGATCTTACAACCAATGTACAGTCATTATCCACAAATCAAGGAGGTGGATCTTTTAACAACTCCAATTCTACCAGATTCAAAGTTGATATAGAGGGATATGTTAAACTTCCAATTATTGGACGAGTGAAAATTAAGGATCTAACAGTGAGGGAATCAGAAAAAATGCTCGAAGAAAAGTATTCTACCTACTACAACAAGCCCTTCGTTATGTTGGATGTAGTTAACAGAAGAGTTATGGTATTCCCTGGGACTGGTGGCGACGGACTAGTTGTTACTCTGGAAAATGAAAATACTACTCTAATAGAAGCTTTAGCATTGGCAGGTGGAGTTAGTGAAAGAGGAAAAGCAAAGAAGATCAAATTGATTAGAGGCGACAGCCGTAATCCTGAGGTATTCCTTATTGACCTATCCACTGTTGAAGGCATGAAGCAAACTAATTTATTGCTTCAGGCTAATGACATTATATATGTTGAGCCAGCTAAACGACTCTCATCTGAAATCGCAGCTGAATTATTGCCTATTGCAACAATCGTAACTACTCTTTTATTGTTCTATGAGATCGTTCTCAGAAATAATAACTGAAGAGAAAGTTGAACTAAATTCGAATGCCTCGTAAGAAGATAACTCCATTCAATGATGAGTTTGATCCTAAGCTGTTTGTATCAATAGCTAAGAAGAATTCCATTTGGTTCGTGCTTTTCATGTTCATTGCTATACTTAGCACCTTTCTCTATTTACGTTATACTGTTCCAGTTTATGAGGCTCGATCTATTATCAAGTTATCAGATGAGAACCGAGCCGGATTAGTACTAGGTAAATCAAGTGAAGTTTTTGATAATATCAACCAACTTGCTGGTGATATAGAATTACTTCGATCAAGAATCATTGCGAAACGTGCAATTGAAAAACTGCCTTTAACCATTAGTTATTTTGCAAAAGGAACTGTTTTAGATTTCGAACTTTACAAAGCCTCGCCATTTAAGGTATCAATCAATATAAAGGATTCATCAATCTTCAACCGGCCCTTTTACCTTGAATTCGAGGATCAATCGAAATTTATATTAAGATATACATATAAAGGAGAAAAATTTGAAACTCAAACTCAACGTGTCAATGAATGGGTAGTATTGCCCTTTGGTACCTTAAAAATTACCATCTCTGATTTCGAAAACATTTCTAGTCAACAGCTTGAAGTTGAACAAAGTGCATATTACTTCATTATCAATGACTTAGATATTCTTGTTACCAGGGTATTGAAAAACCTTTTGGTTACTCCTCTCAATGCAGATGCGAAGACAGTGATGGTAAAACTGAAGGATAAGAATCCAAATAAAGCCGCAGAGATCGTTAACCAGATCACGGAGGAGTTTAATGCCTATGATGTTGAACGGAGTTCTGAAGCTGCAAATAGTATTCTGAATTTCATAGATACAACTATTTTCAGGGTCAATACATCTCTCAGTACTTCTGAAGATGACCTTGAGGATTTCAAAAGAGAGAACAGGATTTTTGACCCCAATGAAGCTGTTAGAGAAGTAAGTTCAAAATTGAGTGAACTGGAAAATATTAGGGCCGAACTTCAGTTTAATTTATACTTATATGAAAAAATCAACAAGGAAATAGAAGAAAATGAGGAAGTAAGTACTTTTCTTATTCAATTGGCAGGAAGAAATCATGACGGATCTTTGGATAACGAGATCACTGCATTGCATCAACTGCTCGACGAACGATCACAAATATTAATACAATCAACTTATGAAACTGAAGTTTACAAAGCTCATGAGATGAAAATTGAAAGTCAAAAAAATATCCTACTCCAGATTATAAAAAATGAAATAGCAACTTTGAAAGATAAAGTCGAAAATGTAGATCAACAAATCGATTTACTGGATTCCAGATATGGCACCTTGCCTGAAAAACAAGCTGTATATGGTCGACTTGAAAGACTTTATAGTATTCACGAAAAATTTTACTCTCTCCTTCTTGAGAAAAAAGCCGAATTTTCTATTACAAGAGCTGGGTTTGTCACCAAGAATATCATTCTTGAACGCGCCATACCAATCAACTTTCCAATTTCACCTAAGAAAGCATTGATTATCAGTTCTTCATTGATCGTTGGTTTCGTACTTTCATTCTTGTTGATAATAGTCAAGTACCTGCTACATGATCAGATCGACATTATAAGTGATATTGAACCATATACTGATGCTGCTATTCTTGGAATAATACCCAAATACAAAAGAGAAATACCAATTTCTCAGTTATTAGTTGACAAGAACCCCAAGTCCATAATTGCGGAAGCCTTCAGATCCATACGTACCAATTTACAATTCATCTCAAATGAAAAAGATGCAAAGATTATTGCTTTAACTTCCACAATATCGGGTGAAGGAAAGACCTTTAATGCGATAAACCTTGCAGGTGTAATTGCGTTTTCTGGTAAAAAAGTAGTTATTCTTGATCTTGACATGAGAAAGCCAAAGATCCATCTAGGATTTAATGTTGAGAATAATAAAGGAATCTCTACATTATTGATCGGAAAGGATAAGGTTGAAGAATGTATTATCAGTAGTTCATTGGAAAACCTTCACTTTATCACTGCTGGTCCAGTTCCACCTAATCCATCCGAACTTATCATAAGTAAGAGAATGGATGAGTTATTGGAATATCTCAAAACTAAATTTGATATCATCATCATTGATACACCTCCTGTTGGTATTGTTAGTGATGGTATTCCGATGATCAAAAGAGCAGATTTTCCAATTTATATATTAAGAGCTAACTATTCAAGGAAATTGTTCATTCATAATATCAACAAACTAATTGATGAGAATAAAGTTAAAAATCTCTCATTGATTTTGAATGGAATTGATCTTTCCCGATTAAAATATGGATATGGTTATAATTATTCATACAGTTACGGATATGGATACGGTTATGGGTATACATATGGATACGGTTATGGGTATTACGAAGAGGATATGAAAGAACCTACTCGAATTGAAAAGATCAAAGCTTTCCTTTTCAGAGACAAAAAGAGTTAACTTCCGATGACATGGACTTTGTAGAATTGGAAATCCCGGGTGTTTTGTTGATAAAACCCAAAGTGTTTACTGATAATAGAGGCGCTTTCTTTGAATCATTCAGGTATGATCTAATATCAAAAAGATTAGGTACATACATGGAATTCAGTCAGGATAATCATTCTGTTTCACATATGAATGTTCTCCGAGGTCTCCATCTGCAAAACCCTCCTTTTGAACAGGGGAAATTAGTAAGGGTGGCCAAAGGGTGTGTCGATGATGTAGTTGTTGATTTAAGAAAAAAATCTGCGCATTTCGGTAAACACATTAAAATTGAACTTAATGATGAGAATAACCATATGTTGTGGATTCCTCCAGGCTTTGCACATGGTTTTATGACGCGGAAAAATCATACTATCTTTCTATACAAGTGTACTAAGTTATATAACAAACAGTGTGAAACAGGGATATTATGGAATGACCCGGAGCTAAATATTAATTGGGGTGTAACAAACCCTATTGTTTCTGATAAAGACAACCAATTACCCTATTTCCGAGATTTTAAGAGTTCATTCTAATGAAAAACAGTAAATTATTAAATTCCTGAAAATGCAATCTTTCATACAGGAGAATTACTATGCGATTGTTTACTCAACATTTTTTGTTAGTTCTGTTGTATTTTCTTTTCTGATAAATACTCTTTTCCTCAGGTTTTTTAAAACTTTAGGAATCAGGAATAAAAATGATGGAACTATAATCAGGTGGGGTGCTTTGTCAAAACCTGCAGTAGGTGGCATATCCTTTTATATCCTATTTTTATTGGCTGTGGCCTCCTACTCTTTCTTCTTCAATCCATCACAGGCATTTTATAACTCTAAGTTCGTAGGAATTTTACTTGCTATGGCACTGGGATTCATTATTGGTCTGGCGGATGATGCGTATGACACCAAACCTTTTTTAAAATTCTTTATTCAACTCTCCTGTGGTATTATATTAGTGATCTCAGGTATTCAAATTACAATTTTTGATTCAATTATTGTGAATTACCTGTTCACAATTTTTTGGGTGGTTGGGATCATGAATTCTGTGAATATGCTTGATAATATGGACGGAATTACCGCTATAGTTTCGCTAGGAATTGTCTTGAATACAATTCTCATCATCACTTTGAACAGGGATTTTGAAAGCATGCATTTAATTGTACTTGTTGGCGTGCTGAGTGCATTACTAGGGTTTCTATATTTTAATTGGAATCCGTCTAAAATGTATATGGGAGACACGGGAAGTCAATTCCTGGGAGTATTCCTTGCTGCAATGGGTGTCATGTATTTTTGGACTGATAATTATGTAATTAGTGAATTTTCACCTGCCAGACAGTTTGCGCTTGCAGTAATGGGATTTATTCTGCCAATTCTTGATACTTCAGTTGTAGTTACAAACCGATTACTTAAAGGTAAATCTCCATTTATTGGAGGAAAAGATCATACTACTCATAGTTTAGCTTATCTCGGACTCTCTGATAGAAAGGTATCTCTGGTTTTTTTATTGCTATCACTCACCTCTGTTTTTCAGGTCATTTTTATTGAAAGGATTATATTAGTTTGGTCGCATTGGTACACCCTATTATTCGGAATCTACTTTTTAACGCTTCTTCTTTTCTTTTTCTATACAACCCGTAGATCTAATTCAGCCATTGAAAAATTAAAACTTAAAGACGTTTACCAAAAATTGAGTGAATCTTGAAGAATTTTCTAGCCATATCCTTCTCTGTATTTTCGTTAATCTTGGTATCACTACTTTTTTTTAGGTCAACTAAGAAAGATGATGAAATAAGGATGAAAGAGTTTCAGGATAACTATGCTATATATGCACTTGACCTTCCTGAAGAATTAACTTTTGCAGGTGAGCCTGTACCAATGGTTCTCATTGATGTAAAAGAAAGATTCGATCGAGAGTTATTGGTAAATACTTACTGGCAATCTCAGACCTTGTTATTAATTAAGAGGGCTTCAAGGTGGTTTCCATTAATAGACTCTATACTACTCGCCAATGATATACCCAAGGACTTTAAGTATCTGGCTCTTGCTGAAAGTGGCTTTATGAATGTCGTATCACCATCGGGAGCTGCAGGATATTGGCAATTTTTAAAACGTACAGGTATTGAGTATGACTTGAAAATAAATGAGAATATTGACCAGAGGTATGATGTTGAATTATCTACTGTTGCTGCAACAAAATATCTTAACAAAGCTCATAAAGAATTTAGTAATTGGACTATGACAGCAGCTTCCTATAATATGGGGGTTGATGGATTAAAAAAGTTAGTGAATTCTCAAAAAGTAAATTCGTATTATGAGTTATTGCTTTCAAATGAAACTTCAAGGTACATTTTTAGAATATTAGCATTGAAACAAATTTGCGAACATCCGGAATCATATGGCTTTCATTTAAGACAAAGAGACTTGTACAAACCTTATAGTTATTCAAGCATTAAAGTAGACTCTTCTATAATGAATTTATCGGACTTTTCAATTCGAAATAATATCAATTATAAGGAACTCAAACTACTTAATCCCTGGTTACGGCAAACTGAATTATTGAATCCGGAAGGTATTGTCTTTAATATTAAGATTGTCAATAAATTATCTAATTAACCGAAATAGTACAAATCAACAATACATTGGATTTCAAGATCACTTCTGAATTTTCACCAACCGGCGACCAGCCAGATGCCATAAGTGCATTGACAGAGGGTGTTAACAGAGGTGATGAAGCACAAGTACTTTTAGGTGTTACTGGGTCTGGTAAGACTTTCACAATGGCTAACGTCATTGCCAATACAAATAGACCGACACTTGTGTTGAGCCATAATAAGACTTTAGCAGCACAGCTCTTCGGGGAATTCAAAGCTTTCTTTCCTGAAAATGCTGTTGAGTATTTTGTATCGTATTATGATTATTATCAACCTGAAGCATATTTACCTACTTCCAATACATACATTGAAAAGGATCTTTCAATAAATGATGAGATCGAGAAATTAAGATTAAGTACCACTTCATCGTTATTAAGCGGAAGAAGAGACATTATTGTCGTCTCCTCTGTTTCCTGTATTTATGGTATCGGAAATCCAGCTGACTTTACAGAGGGTATAGTCCGTGTTCAAAAAGGTCAAAAAATAGCAAGGAACACTTTTTTACATCAGTTAGTTCAAGGACTTTACTCCCGTTCAGCAACAGAATTTTCCAGGGGAACTTTTAGAGTTCGTGGTGATACTGTTGATGTTTCCTTGGCTTATGCTGATTTTGCATACAGGATATCTTTTTTTGGAGATGAAATCGATGAATTGGAAAGTATCGACCCTATAAATGGAAGAGCTATTGAATCACATGATCATATTGCCATTTTCCCAGCAAACATATTTATTACAAACCCTGACAGACAATTAAAAGCCATATGGGAAATCCAAGAAGACATGGTCAGTCAGGTAGATTATTTTAAATCTATTTCCAGGCCACTTGAAGCCAAGAGACTTGAAGACAGGGTCACATATGATCTTGAAATGATTAGAGAATTGGGTTACTGTTCTGGAATTGAAAATTACTCAAGGTATTTTGATGGTCGAGTACCAGGGTCACGACCATTCTGTTTATTAGACTATTTTCCTGATGATTTTCTGTTGATGGTTGATGAGAGTCACGTAACTATACCTCAGATAAGAGCTATGTATGGAGGTGACAGGTCGAGAAAGGAGAACCTTGTTGAATATGGATTCAGACTTCCGGCTGCTATGGATAACAGACCTCTAAAGTTTGAAGAATTTGAGACAGTTACGAATCAAGTCATTTATGTCTCTGCAACTCCTGCAGATTTTGAAATTGAAAAAAGTGAAGGAATCATTGTTGAACAGGTAATTCGACCTACTGGTCTTCTGGATCCAGTTATTGAAGTACGACCTTGTATTAATCAGGTAGATGACTTATTGTCAGAGTTGAACATAGTTATCAAAAAGAATGAAAGAGTACTTGTGACCACCTTAACTAAAAGAATGGCCGAGGAGTTAACCAAATATCTGACAAAGCTAAATATCAATTGCAGATACATTCATTCAGATGTAGATACACTAGAGAGAGTTGAGATCTTAAGAGACCTGAGACTGGGCTTGTTTGATGTGCTGATTGGAATTAACCTTTTAAGAGAGGGGTTGGACCTTCCTGAAGTGTCACTTGTAGCTATATTGGACGCTGATAAAGAAGGTTTTTTAAGGTCGAATCGTTCACTGACTCAAACCGCAGGAAGGGCTGCCAGAAATGTAAACGGAAGAGTGATTATGTATGCCGACAAGATCACTGAATCAATGCGAAAAACAATTGATCAGACTACAAGAAGAAGAGAGAAACAGATGAAATATAATCTAGAGAATAATATTATACCAAAAAGTCTCAATAAATCAAAAGATGAAATATTATCTCAAACTTCAATAGCTTCAAACAATGACACTAACACCAATCATTACATTGGAAAATCAGGTCAGTTAGATCTTGCCGCTGACCCCGTTGTACATTATATGGATAAAGATCAGCTATCAAAGTCAATAACACAGGTGAAAAGAAAAATGAATATTGCTGCCCAGGACCTTGATTTCGTTGAAGCTGCAAGATTGAGAGATGAGATGTATGGATTACAAAAAATTCTTGATGAAAAATTTACTTCTTCATAATGTCACCAGATATATTCATTCTTACTCTAGGGTTGTATCTATTTTGTGTTGTGGCCTCACTCCTATTTGCAATTTTTCATAAAAAAATAACTGATTTATGGGCAGTTGTATTTTTTATATTGCACATAGTATTAGGAATAGGTTTTGTTGTGACTGAGTTGATCACTGATAAGCAAAGTGGATTTAGTGTGCTATTTATGTTCTTCTTTTGTTGTGGAATTCTAACTGCTGGTTTATTTATCAGACGAATAAAATACAAATGGATAAAACTTTATTCATTAATTTATCTCTTTTCAGTTGTGTTTTTTCTAGTATCACCTTCTAAAATGGTTGGATTTATAGCCACAGGTCAATATGACTATTATCAACCTGACAGATTTCATGTTTTTGAGAATATTTACCTGATCGAAGCTGTAAATTTAATGGATCAAGGATCAACAGGAACAACGTATAAGATAATACGTGAAATGGGAATGTATCATAGAACAATTGAAAGAAACATTGACATTCCATTCAATATTAAGGCAGTATCTCTTGAGAAGTTTCAAAAAGACACATTACTCATTATTAAAGTAGTTCCAATTGATCCTCGTCATAATGAAATAATTTTAAAAACAGAGATGAATCGATCGAATGTCAGATCAAAAATTACAAAAGGAAAATAATAGAAATTACCGCTACCTATGCAAATCTTAATAGTTGGAGCAGGTTTGGCAGGGACAACTTTAGCATATGAGCTAAACAAAAAAGGTGCATCAATAAGCTTATTAGATGACGCAATCGAAAACTCATCAAGCAAAGTCGCTGCGGGTGTTATAAAACCAATAACTGGTAAAAGAGCTGTCAAAACCTGGAATGCAGATAAACTAATACCAGAAGCTCACTCATTTTACAATGCTATACAGGAAAGAACAGGTTTGAGCTTTTTCGGCAGCACTCCTTTACTCCAATTATTTTCATCTGAGGGTAACCGAAATGATTGGATGGGTAGAACTATTGACACCAAGGATGCACATTACTTTTCTGAAGTTGTGAGTACGAATCAAATGCCAACATACATCAAAAGTTCTTTTGGTGGAATATATCTCAATTCTTGTTTTAAGCTCAACACAAGATTATTTCTATCAGCAATAATTAATTTATTAAAAAATGATATCCATTCTATTACAGAAAAATTCAAATGGGATAAATTGATAGTCAAAAAGGATCATATTTTTTATGGGAAAATTAAGTTTGATAAAATCATATTTTGTGAAGGCAGCAAAGTTATAGAAAATGAATATTTCAACTCAATACCATTTGCTCCGTTAAAGGGTGAGTTAATAAAGGTTCAATTTGAACGAACGATCAAGCAAGAAATCATTTCATCAGGAATTTATATAATTCCTGAATATGAGAAAATAGCCATCGTTGGAGCAACTTATGATTGGGCTGATACTGCATCTGCTCCAACTTCACAGAAAAGATCAGAACTGGTTAATAAGCTAGAACATATTATGAATCTAAATTGTAGGATCCTTGAACAAAAGGCCGCTTTTCGTCCAACGATTCAAGATAGAAGGCCTGTAGTAGGATTTCACCCTGAATTCAGCTCAATAGGAATTCTCAACGGTTTAGGGACCAAAGGAGTATTGCTAGTCCCGTACTGTGCAACTCAATTCTCAGACATGATCATGAATAATATTCAATT
>Ga0055584_100003636_pt1 | contig 15167 bp, 16 predicted proteins | sample OSDHelmetaG_FD_58716 | JGI IMG/M metagenome (GOLD analysis project Ga0055584, IMG submission 58716) | Pelagic marine sediment microbial communities from the LTER site Helgoland, North Sea, for post-phytoplankton bloom and carbon turnover... | ecosystem: Environmental > Aquatic > Marine >... | reverse complement strand
GCTGACCGAATCGGGCCACCGCAACCTGGACCGGTTCCGCTGGGCGACGACAGCCGAACACCTGACCCGCCTCTACCGGGACGCGCTTGCCGACCGATGACCGTCACCGTGCTCGCCGGTGGGGTCGGTGCGGCCCGCTTCCTGCGCGGACTGATCCGGGCCGTGCCGCCGTCGGAGGTGACCGCCGTCGTCAACACGGGCGACGACACGGTGCTGCACGGCCTCCGGATCTCGCCCGACCTCGACACGATCACGTACACACTGGCCGAGGCGATCGACCCGGAACGCGGTTGGGGGCTCGAGGGCGAGTCGTGGCGAGCGATGGAAGCGCTCGAACGATACGCCGCGGTCCGGCCCGACGGCTCGGCGGCGGCACCGACCTGGTTCAATCTCGGCGACCGGGACCTCGCGACGCACTTCTACCGCACCGCCCGGCTCCGTGAGGGCGTCGGCCTCACGGCGGTGACCGACGAGATCGGTCGGGCGTGGGGGCTGGAGCTGTCGATCCTCCCGATGACCGATGACCGGTTCCGCACCGTGGTCCGGCTCGCCGAGTCCGGCGAAGAGGTCTCGTTCCAGGACTACTTCGTCCGACTCCGACACTCGGTTCCCGTGTCGGGCATCCGCTTCGAACACGCCGCCGAGCCGACGCCGGCGGTCCTGCGAGCGATCACGTCGTCCGACGTGGTCGTGATCGCCCCCTCGAACCCGCTCGTGTCGATCGGACCGATCCGCGAGCTCGCAGGCATCGACGAAGCGTTGGCGGCACGCCGGTCGTCGGTGGTCGCCGTGTCGCCGATCGTCGGCGGTGCGGCACTCAAGGGGCCGGCCGATCGCATGCTCGTCGAACTCGGGATGGAGGCCTCGGTCGTCGAGGTGGCTCGGCTGTACGCACCGGTCGCCGGGGTACTCGTCGTCGACACGGTGGACGCAGGGCTCGCCGACGCGGTCGAAGCGGAGGGCATGCGATGCGTGGTCGCACCGTCGATCATGTCGACCTCCGAGCAAGCCGAGGCGCTCGCCCACGTCTGCCTGGACGGCGTCCGCTGACTCAGGCTGTCAGCGGATCTGTGCCACGCCCTCGTCGAGCGAGGTCCACGGCGACCACGACAGGTGGATCCGGGCGCGAACGGGCGACACCGCGAACCGTGCGATCTCGGTCGCCGGAGCGGGGACGTACTCGGGTTCCGTGTCGACGACACCGCCGACCGCCGCCCACAGGGCGTTGATCGACGTCTGCTCACCCGTGCCGATGTTGACGACGAGCCCGCTCCCCCGGCTGCCCGCCTTCGCGAGGGCGTCGACGGCGTCGTCGATGTAGAGGAAGTCACGCGTCTGGCGACCGTCGCCCGTGACCGTCGGGGAGCGGCCGGCCCGTGCCGCCTCTCGGAACGACGCGACGACGCCACCGTCGACCCGCTGGCGAGCGCCGTACACGTTTGCCAGCGCCAGCGCGGTGAACTCGAGTGCTTCGTGCTCTCGGTAGGCGGTGAGCAGGTCGACCGTGGCGCGGGCGATGACGCCACGGGTCCCGCGGGGCTCGAGCGGCCGCTCCTTCAGCGGGAGGTCGCGGCTGGCCGGACGCCCGTAGAGCGCCGACGCCGGCAGTGCGACCACGATCTTGTCGACACGATGCCGGCGGGCGGCCTCGACGACCGCCATCGTGGTCCCGAACGACCGTGAGAGCAACCGCGACGTCGGCGCCGGTCGGGGGATCGCCGCCAGGTGATAGAGCACGTCGGGCGAGCGCATCCCGATCAGCGACGAGAACTCGTCGGATGCGGCATCGAGGTGGTGGATCTTGAGCGACCCGCCCATCGAGCGGGCCTCGGAGAGGTTGGCCAGGGTCCCCTGGGTGAGATCGTCGACGACGTCGACCTCGGCACCGTCGACGATCAGACGATCCACGAGATGTGACCCGATGAATCCGGCACCTCCGACGACGACGACGTTCATGATGCCCCCATCATGACCGCTCCGGAACCGCCGGGCAGCGACGCACGGCCCGTCGATCAGCCCGGATCGGGGAGGCGTTCCGACGCGACGGTCGCTTCGGCGGGCACCGCATGGCCCGCTCCGATGACGGAGTCGGTGACGATGCAGCGGTCACCGACGGACCCGGCGACGATCGACCGTTCGACGACCGCGCCCGGCCCGACCGCGGCGCCGGGCAACAGGAGCGAGTCGGTGACGGTGGCTCCGGCAGCGATCGCGGCGCCCCGTCCCACGACGCTCTCGACCACGATCGCCTCTGCGTCGACCACCGCGCTCGGGTGGATGCCGTCCACGCCGCCACCTCGGGCACCGCGGACGAGATCGAGGTTGGCCTGCAGGTACTGGTCGGGTCGTCCGGTGTCGAGCCAGTAGTCGTCGGTCGACACGCCGTACAGCCTGCGGCCGTCGACGAGTTCGGGGAACACCGACCGTTCGACGGAGTAGCGCTGGAGTGGCGGGATGACGTCGAGCACCGTCGGCTCCATCACGTACGTGCCCGCGTTGATGAGATTCGAGTCGGACTCGCCCGGCGCCGGCTTCTCGACGAATCGTCGGACCGCGCCCGACTCCTCGAGTTCGACCACACCGAAGGCCGAGGGGTCCTCGACGGCTGTCAGATGGATCGTGGCGTCACCGCCGAATGCGTGGTGAGCCGTGACCAGTTCGGCGAACCGGAGGTCGCTGATGATGTCGCCGTTGGCGACGATGAACGTCTCGTCGACGCCGACCGCACGGGCCGCGAAACCGATCGCGCCGGCCGTGTCGAGCGGTTCGGGCTCGACGGCGTAGTGCATCCGGACGCCACCGGATCGGCCGTCGGGGAACGCCAGCTGGAACGGCTCGGGTCTGAACCCGAGCGCCAGCACCACGTCGGTGACGCCGCCGACCTCGAGGCGCTCGACGAGGTGTTCGATCATCGGCCGGTGCAGCACCGGCAGCATCGGTTTCGGAACGTCGTTGGTGAGCGGGCGGAGTCGGGTTCCGAAACCACCCACCAGGACGACGGCGAACATCAGCCGTCGGAGACGTCCGTCGAAATCGTCTCGCTCGGCACGACCGACGAGGTGCCCTGGAGCAGGTCGTCGGGCAGGATCTGGCCCGAGTCGACCGCACCGAGCTGAGGCAGGTCCTGTGCCCACGGAGGCATCACCTGGGACGCACCGTCAGCCGTGAAGTAGATCGCGAAGACCATACCGTCGTTGTCGATGTGGATCTGGTCCATGTTGGCGATGTAGCGGGTGCCGCCGTCGGTGTCGGTGAACGCACCCCACGCCTTGACGGACACCTCGCCGTCCTCGCCGTCACACTGTGTGACGCCCTCTTCCCAGACTTCCTGACCACCGAGCGCATTCTGCGCGGGGAACGTGATCTTGTCGTTCTCCAGCTCGACTTCGTAGGTGTCGAGGAACACGTCCAACACGGCGTTCTTGCCGACGCCGCGCGAGTTGTAGGGGTGCCAGTGGATGACGCCGTCGTTGTGGCTGTGGATACCGGTTCGGACGAAGTTGGTGTTGGTGAACTGACCGTTCGCATCGCGCTCTTCGAGGTCACCTTCGAGTTGGTACCAGGTGTCGCACAGGTAGAAGCCGTACGCGGCGTGCCAGTGGTCGTTGATCGTGGGGGGCGAGTCGTCGGCCGACGGCAGCGTCTGGCGGCTGTAGACGATGAGGGCCAGACCGAGGATCAGCGTCGCAGCGACGGCGAGGGGGAAGATGGTGCCGCCCTGGAAGCGGACCTTCTTGCCCTTGCCCTTGTTCGCGAGCTTGGCGGCTTTCTTGGTCGACGAGGAGGAACTTGCCACGGGGAGGAGGTTACCGGGGCGATTCCTCCAATCGCGGGCGCGCGTTCGAGCCGGCGACGGCGCGCAACAGCGCGTCGTACGCGGCGCCGACGGCCGCAGGCGATGCCTCGGCGACCACCCAGGCCCGGCCCGCATCGCCCATCTCCGACGCGCGCGCGGGATCGTCGACCAGCGCCCGGATCGCCTCGACGAACGCGCCGACGTCGTCCGGGCGCACCGACTCACCAGCACCGGACGCGGCCAGCAGTCGCGGGATCTCGGTGCCGGCGTCGATCGACGCCACCACCGGACGTCCCGCGGCCAGGCTCGAGTAGGACTTCGACGGCACGCTGACGTCGCCGAGCCCGCGGCGCAGTGGAACGACGTGCACATCACCGGTCGCCAGGACCTCGGCGAGCCGCTCGACCGGTTGGTACCCGGCGAACCGCAGATTGGTGACGTCGGCGGCGCTGCGTCCGAGTTCGGCGCGCGCTGCTCCGTCGCCGTTGATCACGAAGGTCACATCGGGGCACTCCCTGGCGGCGGCGACGACGAGGTCCAACGACTGGGAGAACCCGACGTTGCCGGCGTAGAGGACCACCGGTTCGTCCCCGATGTCGAGTTCGGCACGGTATGGGGTCATCCGGTCGCCTGGACGGATCGCGTCGGTGTCGACGAAGTTGGTGATGACGTGCAACCGGTCGCGGTGCCCCGGGGCCAGCTTGGCGGCGACATTGCGCCGGAGATCCTCGCTGAGCACGGTGACCGCATCGGCCCGGCGGTAGGCGAAGCGCTCCAGTCGCTCGGCAGCAGCGATCACCCACCGATTGGTGATCGCCCCGGTGCGAACGGCGGCGTCGGGGAAGACGTCCTGGATGTTGAACACCAGCGGGCTCCGCCGGAGCACCCCGGTGACCCAGCCGGTCGGCCCGAGCGTGAGCGGCGGCGACATCGCGAGCACGACGTCGACCCGGCGACACCACCCGCCGGCCCGCAGCGCCGCCAGGCCCGACAACCCCGAGAAGCCGACGAAGCCCAACGCCCGCCGGAGCAGATCCGTCTTGTCGGCACCGGGGAACGGGTGCACCCTGGTCACCGACCCCCACTGGGTCGTCTCCGTGCGCATCCACCGGCCGACCCAGGCCGGGTCGACGGCGTGGGTGGCGTACCACGGCAGCGACGTGACCACGTGTAGCTCGTGACCCCGTTCGGCCAGCTCGTGCACGATGCGCGTCATCACGGTCCCCGTCGGCGCCGTGTCGGGCTCGAAGTGCGGGCAGAGGACGACGATCTTCATCCCGCAGCCTGGCGATAGGCGGACGCGAGCGCCCGTCCCGACACGTCGATCGTGAACGACTCGCGCCGCTCCCGGCCCAGACGGACCAGCTCGTCGCGACGGGACCGGGCAACGTCGACCGCCGACGCCCACTCGTCGCTCGCCGAGGAGTGGACGACGATCCCGGCGTCGCCGACGACCTCGACCAGCGCCTCGGCGGCGCTGCACACCACCGGGGTGTCGAACGCCATCGCTTCGATCACGGGTGCCCCGAACCCCTCGAACTCGCTGGGAAAGACGAGCGCGTCCGCGTCGGCGATGAGGGAGTCCCGATCACGTGCACTCACTCGACCGGGGCGCATCACCCGGTCGCGATGGGGACTGGCCGAGATCCGGCGAGCGAGATCCTGCTCCGCCGCCCCTTCGCCACCGATGAGGACCACGGCCGTCGCATCATCGAGGGCGTCGAGCATGTCGATCAACACACCCTGAGCCTTGTGCGGGTGGGTGATCGCCGGGTACACGACGTACGGCCGGTCGGCGACGCCGTACCGGCGACGGACGACGTCGATCATCTCGTCGGACGGGCGGGCCACGGCCGGCACGCCGTGCGGGACGACGACCACCCGTTCGGCGTCGACGCCGAACGCGTCGACCACGTCGTCACGGACGAAATCCGTCGGGACGGTGATCACCGCTGCCCGAGCGACCGATCGCGGCACCAACGCGTCGAGATAGCGGTGACGGACCTGGCTGAAGTAGTGGGGGAACCGTCGGTACTGCAGGTCGTGGATGGTCAGCACGATGGGGCCGGGCCCGACCATCGGCACGGTGCCGCCACCGTGGTGCACGACCGCAGCGCCGCGGGCACGGAACGCGAGCCATGAATGTTCCAGTCCGATCCGGATCACCCGGTGAGTGCCGGAGAAGGGCATCGCGGTGGTGCGGAACCGTTCCGTCAGGACGGGGTGGTGGTCGAGAACCGCAGCGTCACAGAGCAGGTCGATCGCGAACTCGGACGCATCGACGCCCATCAGCTGCCGCGTCAGGTACTCCTCCGAGCCGCCGACGCGTCCCGGAGCCATCCAGGTGAGGTTCACGGCGACCCTCACCGGGTCACCTCCCGGTACGCAGCCACGGTCGCGTCGACGGTGGCGTCCCAACTCAGTTCGGCGGCGCGTGCCGTCCCGAGCGCGACGAGCTCGGCGCGACGGTCGATGGCTTGTCGGAGACCGTCGGCGATCGACTCGATGTCGGTCGGCTCGACGAGCACCGCTGCGCCGCCGGCGACCTCCTCGGTCGACGTGCCGTGACTGGTCACGACAGGCGCGCCCTGGGCCATCGCCTCGGCGACCGGGAGGCCGAAGCCCTCGGCGAGGCTCGGGTAGGCGAACACCGTCGCCAGCGAATAGAGGGCCGGCAGGTCGGCGGCCGCGACGAAGCCGAGAAACCGGACGTCGGTGGTCGTCGCTCCGGCGTCGCCCCAACCCTCCGCACCGGCAGCGACCACCGGGAGGTCGAATCCGCGGACGGCGGCGGCCAGGCCGGCGAGGTTCTTCCGGGGTTCGATCGTGCCGACGAACAGCACGAACTCCGGAGGCAGCCGATACGTCCGTGCGACCCGCACCCGATCGTCCTCGCTCACCGTGACGGTCTCGACCCCCCACGGCACGACCCGGATCCGAGCATCGTCGAACCCCTCGGCCACCAGGTCGTCGCCGGTCGCCCGACTCGGGCACAGCACCAGATCGGCCGATCGGCACCGTTCGAGCCCTCGTCGCATGACTCTCACGCCGTGCGCGGTGAAGCGTTCGGGAGCGTGCAGGAACGCCACGTCGTGCACCGTCACCACGTGCGCTGCGTCGGTGGCCGCCGGGATCGCCGTCGTCGAATGGCACACGTCGATCGGACCCGCCGCACGCTCGACCTTCGGCCAGTCGAACCGGTTCCACGTCTCGTACAACCAGGGCCGGGCGACGGGCAGCTGTCTCGTTCCGGCCGGGGGGACGAACGGCGGTCGAGGTTCACGCCGATGACGCCCGGCAACGCCGATGAGGGTCATGTCGACCCGGTCGAGGAGCCGACGCGCGACCTCGAGCGACGCGATCGCGGTCCCGCCGGGGACGGGGTGCCAGCACTGCTCGACGGTGTAGGCGATGCGCAGCGGGTCCGGCACCGCACCATCATGGCGAGTGACCACACCGTGATCCACCTTCGTGCGTGCCGACGGGCTCCGACGCTCAGACGATGCCGGCCGCGACGGCCGGGGCCCGGTACGCCTCGGCGAGCGAGTCGACAGTCTCGTGGGCGTTGAGCCCGCTCGGGTTCGGGACGACCCAGAGCCGCGACCCCTCGAAGTTGCCGGGCTGCTCACCCATCGTGGCCTTCGGCAACCGGAACGCGGTGCGGTAGGCGGTGATGCCGGCGACCGCGACGACGCCCGGTCGATGCTCGGCGACGAAGCATCGGAGCTGCTCGCCGCCGTCGCGGAGTTCGGCCGTCGTGAGTTCGGACGCCTTCGCCGTCGTGCGGCGGACCACGTTCGTGATCCCGATGCCCCGATCGAGCAGATGTGCTCGATCCTCGTCCGTCATCCCGTTCCCGCGGTCGATGTCACGGTCGATGATCCCGGCGTGCAAAAGTGCCGGGTAGAACCGGTTGCCGGGGTGCGCGAAATGCGTCTGGCTGGCTGCGGTCCAGAGTCCCGGGTTGATGCCCACGAACAACAGTCGGAGATCCGGGCCGATCAGGTCGGGCACCGTGACGTCACGGGCGGCCTCGAGCTGTTCTCGCGTGAAACCCATCGCCGGCAGCGTAGGTCGAGCCGACAGGATGGACCGATGGCGCACCCCTACTGGCCACTGTTCGACGTCGAGGTTCGCACCCCGCGCCTCACGCTCCGGGCCGTCACCGACGAGGTCGCCACCGCGCTGGCCGATCTCGCCGCCCGAGGTGTGCACGACCCCTCGTTCGCACCGTTCTCCGTGCCGTGGACCGAAGTCGGGTCGCCTCAGCTCGAGCGCGACGTGTTGCGGTTCCACTGGCGGTCGCGCGCCGACGCATCGCCGTCGAACTGGCGCGTCCCGTTCGCCGCATTCGTGGACGACGTCGTCGTCGGGTCCACCGATCTCGCCGCCGAGGACTTCTCCGTGCTGCGACAGTTCGAGACGGGTTCCTGGCTCGGCCGAGAGTTCCAGGGGCAGGGGCTCGGCACGGAGATGCGCATCGCCACGCTGACCTTCGGGTTCGTGGCGCTCGACGCCGAGTGGGCCACCACCAGGGCCTGGCACGACAACGGTCCGTCACTCGGGGTGACCCGGGCGGTGGGATACGAGCCCGAGGGTTCGCGCCGCGCAGTTCGTCGCGGGCAGGCCGACACGCTGCTCGGTTTCCGGATGCACCGGGACCACTTCGACTCCGAGCTCCGCAGGGACGACATCGACATCAGCGGCGCAGCGGGCGTCCGCGGACTGCTCGACATCGACGGCCCGGATGCCTCGGCCGCGCCGGACGAGCGGCGAAGCCCGGCATCGTGAGGGCCGGACGAGCCGTCAGCATGGATTCGTGGACACCCGCCGGCCACGGCTCCACCTCCGCCGTCGGCGGTACCCGTTCGTCGGGCGACGACACGACGGCGTCGACCACCACAACCGACGCGCCGAAGCCCGTCCTCGACCGCTCCCGCATGACCCGGGACCACGTTCTCGCGCCCGTCGGACGGGACGACGTCGAGATCGTCGGCGACGACCCCGCCCGCTGGGTGCTGTCGATCACGCGGTGAGATGGGCGACGAGCTCGCGCAGCGGTTCGCGATGGTGCCGCAGCGGCGCGACGTCACCGAGACGGAGCGCGGCGTTGTCCAGCACGCTGTTGGCCGGACGCGGTGCGGGTCGTGGCGGGTGCAGGTCGGCGGTGGCGATCGGGTGGACCATCGCCGGGTCGTGGCCCGCCTCGGCGACGATCTCGCGGACGAACTCGAACCACGAGACCGCGCCGGCGTTCGTCACGTGGTGGACGCCGCGCCGACGGTCGACGGCCAACCGCCGCACCATCGGCGCCAGATCGGCCGTGAACGTCGGGCACCCGTGCTGGTCGTCCACGAACGACAGGCTGGTCTGTTCCTCGACGAGCCGGAGGATCGTCTTGACCATGTTGTTGCCGTTCGCGCCGCACACCCACGACGTACGGACGACGCACGCCGCTGCCGAGACCTCACGCTCCCCGGCGAGCTTCGACGCGCCGTAGACCGACTGCGGGTTCGGCTCGTCCCACTCGCGATAGGGCCGGTCGAGCGTGCCGTCGAAGACATAGTCGGTGCTGAGATGCACGAGATGTGCGCCGACCCGGTCGGATGCCTCGCTCAGCCAACGCGGTCCGAGCGCGTTCACCCGGAACGCACGATCGAGGTCGCCTTCACAGGCGTCGACCGCCGTCCACGCCGCGGTGTTCACGATCACGTCGGGATGCAAGGTCGTGACGACGCCGAGCACCGCGGCCCGATCGGACACGTCGAGGCCCGCACGGTCCAGCCCGATGACGTCGTCGCCGCACGCGGCGCAATGGGCGAGGAGATCGACGCCGAGCTGTCCGGCCGCGCCGGTGACCAGCACCCGCATCAGAGTCCCACGCGACGCTTGAGGGGCTCCCACCAGGCGCGGTTCGACCGGTACCACTCGACCGTGTGCTCGAGCCCGGCGTCGAAGTCACGTTCGAGTTCCCACCCGAGCGCAGCGATCTTGGCGATGTCGACGCTGTAGCGACGATCGTGCCCGAGGCGGTCGGGCACCCAGTCGATCGCCGATTCGTCCCGCCCGGTCAGCGCGAGCAGCCGCATGGTGATGTCCCGGTTCGTCAGCTCGTTGTGGGCACCGATGTTGTAGATCTCGCCGACCTCGCCGCGCTCGAGCACCAGGTGCGCCGCGCGGTTGTGGTCTTCGACATGGATCCAGTCGCGGACGTTGCCCCCGTCGCCCATCAGCGGCACCGTCTTGCCGTCGAGCAGGTTGGTCGTGAACAGCGGGATCAACTTCTCGGGGAACTGATAGGGCCCGTAGTTGTTGCTGCACCTGGTGACCACCACGGGCAGGCCGTAGGTGGTGTGGTAGCTGAGCGCCAGCAGGTCGCTGCCCGCCTTGGCAGCCGAGTAGGGCGATCGCGGCGTCAGGATGTCGGTCTCCGAGAACGAACCGTCGTCGATCGTCCCGTAGACCTCGTCAGTCGAGATGTGCAGGAACCTCGACACCTCGGCGCGGACCGCCACGTCGCAGAGCACACTCGTGCCGAACGTGTTGGTCGTGACGAATGCGTAGGGATCGGCGATCGACCGGTCGACGTGGGATTCGGCCGCGAAGTGCACGACGGCGTCGTGTCCGGCCAGGTGTTCGGTGACGGCCTCCTGATCGCAGATGTCACCGCGGACGAACCGGGCCCGGCGGTCGTCGATCACGTCCTCGATGCTCGACAGGTTCCCCGCGTACGTCAGTTTGTCGTAGACGGTGAGCTCGTGATCGGTGTTCGCCAGCAACCACCGGACGTAGTTCGAGCCGATGAACCCGGCGGCGCCGGTCACGAACAGCTTCACGACGCACCCCGGAGCTCGGCGAACGTCGGCGCCGAGCGATCCTTCGTCGACAGCCGGCTCGTGTCGTCGGGATCGACGGGGATCGGCCATTCGATCGCGAGAGCCGGGTCGAGCGGGTTGCACGACATGCCGGGCATGCCGGGCCGCCACTCCTGATCGAAGCAGTAGACGTACTGGCTCGCCTCGGTCAACGACTGGAAGCCGTTGGCGACTCCGCTCGGGACGAAGACCTGGACGCCGGGACGCAGGTCGACCGTCTCGACCCGGCCGTAGCTGGGTGACCCGGACCGCAGGTCCACGTAGGCGCCGTAGGCGCCACCGGCGGCGATCGTCGCGAGCTTGTTCATCTGCTCCGCGTGCATGCCGCGGACGGCGCCGCGTCGGGTCTCGGTGACGTTGATCTGCGCGAACGAGTGCAGGTCACCCACCCCCGCCGCCTCGAACGCCGACCGGCGGAAGAGTTCGCGGATCGTTCCGCGATCGTCCGAGATCTGCTTCAGGGTGACGACGAGCAGCCCGTCGATGTCGCCACGCGTGATCTCGAAGTCGATGATGTCCACCACGTCACTCCACGTCGATCTGGCAATGGTCGCCCACCATCAGGCGGAGCGCTCGCGGACGCCGGCGGGTTCGCGACACGCGTGCGTCGGACCCGATCAGGCTGTCCTCCAGGCGGGCGATGTCGATCACGGACGAACCGTCCATGATCACCGAGTGCTCGATCTCGGACTGGGCGACGATGCAGTCGCTGCCGACCGCCGAGAACGGCCCGATGAAGCTGTCGGTCACCTCGGTCCCGCGGCCGATCGTCACCGGCCCGCGGATCGTCGAGTTCCTGATGACCGCGCCGTCGGCGACGACGACACGACCGTCGATCAGGGAGTCGTCGTCGACCGTCCCGGCGAGGTCGGTCTCGATCTGTTCGAGCAGCAGACGGTTCGCTTCGAGCAGAGGTGTCAACTTGCCGGTGTCGATCCACCAACCGGTGAGCAACTCGCACCTGACCCGCTCCCCCACGTCGATCAACCACTGGATCGCGTCGGTGATCTCCAGTTCGCCGCGGGCCGACGGCTCGATCGCGGCAACCGCGTCGTGCACCCGGCCGGTGAAGAGGTATACCCCCACGAGCGCCAGGTCGGACGGCGGGTCGTCGGGCTTCTCGACGAGCTGCACGACGTGACCGTCGTCGTCGAGCGACGCGATGCCGAACCGGTGTGGGTCCGGCACCTGCTTCAGGAGGATCTGCGCCGCCGGCGGTTCGCCCCCCTCCCGCGCCTCCCCGAACGCGGCCACGAAGGCCGCGAGGTCCTGCTCCATGAGATTGTCGCCCAGGTACATCACGAAGTCGTCGTCGCCGAGGAATTCCCTCGCGATCAGGACGCAGTGAGCGAGGCCGAGCGGCTCGTCCTGCGGGATGAACGTGATCGCCGCGCCGAATTGTCCTCCGTCGCCGAGTGCCGCCGTCACCTCGTCACGGGTGTCGCCGACGATCACACCGATCTCCGTGATCCCGGCCGCGACCATCGCCTCGATGCCGTAGAACAGGATGGGCTTGTTCGCGACCGGCACCAGCTGCTTGGCGCGCGTGTGCGTGATCGGGCGGAGCCGAGTGCCGGCGCCGCCGGCGAGGATGAGTGCCTTCATGCCGACCAGAGCCTATTGGTCGCGCCAGGAACCGCCCGACATCGGTCGATCAGTTCCCTGCGACCGCAGCGTCGGCGGCCGGGTCGCCGGTGCCGGTCGCGGACTCGGTCACACCGGTCTCGTAATCGGCCGGTGCCGGCCCCTCGCCGCGGAAGTAGCGCAGCACCTCATCGGCCCCATCGTCGAGCCGGAGCACGGCAGCATCGCCGACGGTGTCGTTGTACACCGGCAGGCGATACGTGCGCAGACCTTCCTCGGCGGCTTGGCGCAACGCCTCACCGGCCTCGATCGGATCGAGTCGGTCGTCGATCCGGACGCTCTCGACGACGGCCCCGATCACGTCGCCCGAACCGAAGGGTGACGATCGCAACTTGCGAAGCGCACCATCGACCGCGGCCCGCATGAACAACTGCTGACGCTCGATGCGTCCGAGGTCGGCGCGAGGATCCACGACCCACTCGGTGCCGTCCCACTGCTCGTAGTGCCGACTGCGGGCGAAGGCGAGCGCCTGGACGCCGTCGAGCACCTGGCATCCAGGATTGATCTCGAGACCGCTGTTGGCATCGCGGGCGCCGTAGCCGACACAGACCTCGACGCCGCCGAGGTCGTCGATGATGTTCTTGAACCCGAAGAAGTCGACCTCGACGTAGTGGTGGACCGGGATACCCAACGACTCGCTGACCGTTGCCGCGAGTCGCTCGGGGCCCTCGTTGTAGGCGGCGTTGATGCGCTGGCTCTTGCCGGTGCCGGCGATCTCGACCCAGAGGTCACGCGGCAGGCTCATCAGTGCGGCGCCGCCGTTGCGTTCCTGCCGGAGCACCATGATCGTGTCGCTGCGTGTGCCACCCACGTCGGCCTCGGTCCCGATGACGGCGCTGTCGGTCGAGTTCGGATCGGCGCCGACGCGGGTGTCGGAGCCGACGAGCAGGTAGTTCTCGGCCGGGTACTCGATCGACGGATCGTCGCCGGGCACGTCGGCCAACACCGACTCGAGCCCGTCGATCCGTTCGATGTCGTCGGTTCGTGCGTCGGCTGCGCGCAGCACACCGGCGGCCCCGAACAGACCGATCACCGCGGCGATCGCGGCCATCCAGGGCAGGGGCGAACGCGACTTCAGTCGCCGCCCGCTCGCGGGCGCGTGGAAGGATTCGGCCGCTGACACCGGGAAAACGGTACCTCGGAGATCGGCGTTCGCGCCGTCAGGCCGGTCGGAGATGAACGACGTCGCCGGCCGAGAACCGATGTGTCATCGCGCACTCGTCGACCACCACCAGCCGGCCGTCGGGCTCGACGTCGACCGCCGAACCGACGACCTCGTCGCCGCCCGGCAGATCGATGCGGACGCGGCGGTTGAGCGTCGACAACGCGGCCCGGTATCGCGATCCGATGTCGACCGGCAGCTCGTCGTAGGCGCGGAGCACCGCTCTCAGCACGTCGGCCGGCACGACGCCGTCGCCGAGCCGGGCGCCTCCGTCGGGTGCCCACCCGACGTTGAGACCGAGCCCCACCACGACCTCGCCGCCGGGACCCCGCTGGGCGAGGATGCCCGCCAGCTTGCCGCCGTCCACGAGCACGTCGTTCGGCCACTTCAGTACCGCCGAGACCTCGGAGGTCGTGTGGACGGCATCGATCGCCGCGAGCCCGATCCGGCGGGTCAGCTCGCCGGGGTCGTCGGGCGCGACCCGGAAGAGGATCGACACGAGCAGGTTGGTGCCCGGCGGCGCGGTCCAGGTGCGGTCGAGCCGACCGCGACCGGCGCGCTGATGGTCGGTGTACAGCACCGACCGATCGGGGGCGCCCGCGGCCGCTGCGGCGAGCAGGTCGGTGTTGGTGCTCCCGGTCTCGATCACGTGCTCGACGGACCATCCGGGGGGCCAGGCACCGACGTCGGGTCGGCCCGGGTCTGATCCACCAACATGGTCCGCGGGGCTCACGGCACCTACATTGGCAGCTGTGCTGAAGAAGATCCTGATTGCCAACCGCGGAGAGATCGCAGTCCGAGTCATCCGAGCGGCAAGGGAGATGGGCATCGCGACGGTCGCCGTCTACTCCGACTTCGACCGCAACGCGCTCCACGTCCGGCTCGCCGACGAGGCGTACGGGCTCGGGGGGACGACCGCAGCCGAGAGCTACATCAACACCGACGCGATCCTCGACGCGATCCGCAACAGCGGCGCCGACGCCGTCCATCCCGGCTACGGGTTCTTCTCCGAGAACGCCGAGTTCGCGCGTGCGATCACCGAGATGGGCATCACCTGGATCGGGCCGCCGCCGGATGCCATCGACCAGATGGGCGACAAGGTGTCGTCGCGCCTCGCCGCGCAGCGCGGTGGCGCCCCGATCGTGCCGGGCACCACCGAGTTCGCAGAGGGCCCCGACGAGATCCGCGACTTCGGCAACGACCACGGCTGGCCCGTGGTCATCAAGGCCGCCTACGGCGGGGGCGGCCGCGGCATGAAGGTCGTGAGCCGGGCCGAGGACGTCGATGATGCAGTGGCTTCGGCGCGACGGGAGGCCAAGGCCTTCTTCGGACGCGACGAGGTGTACGTCGAGCGCTACCTCACCTGGCCGCGCCACATCGAGATCCAACTCGTCGGCGACCAGCACGGCAACTGCGTCTGGATCTCCACGCGCGACTGCTCGGCGCAGCGCCGCCACCAGAAGCTCGTCGAAGAGGCACCCGCGCCCGGACTCCCCGACGGTGTCGAGGAGGCGATGGGCGAGGCCGCGGTCAAGGCCGCCAAGGCGGTGGGTTACTACAACGCCGGCACCGTCGAGTTCATCTACCAGGACGGCGAGTTCTTCTTCCTCGAGATGAACACCCGTCTCCAGGTCGAGCACCCGGTCAGCGAGATGATCACCGACATCGATCTCGTCGAGTGGCAGATCCG
>Ga0055584_100003635_pt1 | contig 15169 bp, 15 predicted proteins | sample OSDHelmetaG_FD_58716 | JGI IMG/M metagenome (GOLD analysis project Ga0055584, IMG submission 58716) | Pelagic marine sediment microbial communities from the LTER site Helgoland, North Sea, for post-phytoplankton bloom and carbon turnover... | ecosystem: Environmental > Aquatic > Marine >... | reverse complement strand
GGGGGGGGGGTGGGGTTCCCCTCTCTGCGCTCGGGTGACTCGGAGCGGGTCGTAGGGGGTCTTTTGCTGGTAGGTGGCTCGGGCTTTGTCGGGGTTTGGCGTTCGCTTCACCCGACCCGCCCCGCGCGCTCGGGCTGCGGAGGTGGCCCGGTGGACTTGGGCTTCGCTTGGCTACGGGATGATCTTATCGGGCAGCGGGTGTCGGTAGAGGGCTGCGGCATTCTCGCAGGCGATCATGCGTTGCTGCTCGAGGGGCAGGCTCCCGACGAGGCCGCGCAACACCTCCTGCGTATCCGGCCAGGTGCCGTCGCCATGCGGATAGTCCGACTCGAACAAGATGTTCTCGATGCCCATCGTCGGGATGGTCGGTACGGTCGATGGGTCGTCGATCATGCAGAACCAGAAGTTGCGCCGCAGGCAGTCGGAGGGAGAGATGGCCGGGTCGGGCCAGCCGCCGCCGTAGCCACTGCGCGCCATGATGTTGTCGAGTCGGTCGATCAGGCCAGCAACCCACGCGATGCCCCCTTCGCTCATCGCGATCTTGAGCTCGGGATAGCGGGCCGGCCAGCCGCTCCACAGCCACTGCGCGCACGACTCGTAGGCCATGGCCTGGAACATCGTCGCGCCGAGTTCGAGCATCGGCGCTCCCGGGGGCGCCGGTGCGAAGCCCGACGACCCGACGTGCAGGTTCAGAACCGTTCCCGTCTTGGCGCAGGCGCGCACGATCGGCTCCCAGTGCGGATCGAAGACGGACGGCAGCCCCTGCGTGTGCGGCTGCTCGGGCATGGTGACCGCCGTGAAGCCGCGCTTGGCGTTGCGGCGGATCTCCTCGGCGCCGGCCTCGGCATCGGATAGCAAGGTGATGCCGAGCGGAACGATCCGGTCGGGGTACGAGCCGTGCCATTCCTCGAACAGCCAGTCGTTCCAGGCGCGCACGCAGGCGAGGCCAAGCTCCTGGTCCTTCGACTCGCTGAACAGCGTGCCGCCGAAGCCGGTCACGCCCGACGGGAAGTTGACGGACGCGTAGACGCCGTTGATGTCCATGTCCTTGATGCGCGCGTGGATGTCGAAGGCGCCGGGCCGGATCTCGTCGAAGCGCGAAGGCTCGAAGCGGTGGTCCTCCTTGGGCCGACCGGCCACGCACATGAAGCCGACCTGGAAGAATGGGGTGTCCTCGTAGACCCAGACCTGGTGGCCTTCCTCGGTCTCGACGACGTGAGGCGCCTGCTCCTCGAACTTGCGCGGCATCCGCCCCTCGAAGGTATGCGGCGGCTCCATCAGGTGGTCGTCGACCGAGATCAGGGTGTGGCTGACCTCGCGCGGCTCGGGGTCGGGCAGCAGCGGCTTGGTTACCGGTCGATTCACTCCGAGCTTGATCACGCGCGCCATTGGGGTACCACCAGGGTTGCTGGCATCATTCCTCGGATCGGGTCAGCGGGTCAACTCGCGACATCCTGAGCGCCACAGCCGCCGCCGGCAGGGCGGTGACCGAGGCAAGCAGGCAGGCCGGGAGTCCCACTCCGAGCAGCACGGCGAGGCTTTCGATCCCCGGGTGCCGGCTCCAGAGCAGCGCCGCCACGCTCGCGCAGGTCGTTGCAGTCGTGATCACGATCGCCGGGCCGACTGCGCCCACGATCTGCCCGATCGGTCGCCCGGGCTCAGCGCGGATCCGGTGCGCGAGGTGGATTCCGTCGTCGACACCGAGCCCGACCAGCAGAGGCAAGCCGACGAGCGTCACCGTGTTCCAGGCAAAGCCGCTCGCGCACAGCAGCCCGAATGCACAGCCACCGCCGACCGTGACGGGCAGCAGTGCGAGCAGCAGCAGTCGCGGACTGCGCAGGTCGACCAACAGGATCAGCACGACGACCGCCACGACTACCGCGGTGAGCGGGGCCATCCACGGCCGGTCGGCGCCAATCAGCGCTTCGAAGACGGCAGCCATCGAAGTGGCGTCCGGATGGATCGACTGCGCAACCCGACGTTGTTCCGCTGCGTCGGCGGCGTCGAGGCTGAGCGTCCGCGCGAAGGCGGAGACCCGCCAGCCTCCCCCAACATCGCCTCGCCCGAGGTTGCTCCCGCCGAAGTCGTTCTCCCCGAGCTCGGGCTCGACGACGGCGCGCTCGAAACCGTCACTCGCTTCAAATGCCTGGGCGACCTGCCTCGCCGTTTCCATGTCCGCGACGCGAACCAGCCAAGGCTGCGGGTCGACGCCAAAGGACTCGCGCACCTCGTGCGCGACGGCCACCGCCTGGATGTCGCGGGAGAACACGCGCTCGAGATTGCCCTCGTAGTGGAAGCCCTGGCTCGCGAGAACGCTTGCGACCAGTGCAACGCCACAGATCGACAACACCGCGAGGGGGGCCCGCGCACAGGCGTTGCTCGCCCGCAGCAGCAGCCGGGAAAGCGCGGCCGCGGGATTCGCGGAAGTTGCCGCGCCTGAGCCGCGTGACCGTTCGGTCACGGCCCACACGATCGGGAGCAGGACCAGGATGGCGATCATCGCGATCAGCAGGCCGACTCCGCCGGCGAGTCCGAGCCGCTGGAACACCGGCTCCGGCGCCAGCGTCAGCAACAGGAACGCGGAGCCGGAGGTGAGCGCACCGGCGAGGATCCCGCGCCCGGTTCCTTCGGTCGCGCGGATGCAGGTTTCTTCCACCGACCTGCCGGCTGCGCGTTCCTCGCGTGCTCGCAGCAGCCAGTGGATCGCGAAGTCGGCTCCGAGTCCCAGGATCAGCACGCCGAACAGCGATTCCATCAGCGTCAGGCGACCGCTCAGTCGCCCGACGATCCCCAGCGTCGCGGCGGCTGAGAGTGCCAAAATCGCACCCGCCGATAGCAACCGGAGCGGGCGGCGGTCGATCCGCGACAACAGCGCGACGACCAGCGCCAGTGAGACGACAGCGAGCCAACGCATCCGTCCGAGCGTCGCTTCCTGCTCTTCCGTGACGATCGCGGCCATCCCCGCGAAGCGCGCGGCGACGGGACCGTCCTGGAGTGCCTTGTCTACCGCGGCTCGCAGTCGCGGGAAGTCGTCTGCGTCGATCGAGGCGATCAGCGGGTCGTGCTCGAGCACGGCGCGCAGCAAGCGGCGCCCCGGGGTCGCGCCAGCCGGAGCGGGGATCGGATCGAGCGACCGAATGGAGGCGCTGCCGAGCGGATCGAAAACCGCGCGCGTGACCTGCTCGATCGCGGGGTCCAGCTGCGCTTCCGGCCCATCGAGCAGGATCAGGACGATGCCGCCGAGCCCGTAGCTCTCCGAGGCGTCGAGGTAGCGCGCGACTTCCGGGTGGCTGCGGTCCATCAGCGCGCCGAAGCTCAGATCCAGAGGCACACCAGGCACGAGCGCCGCGAAGGCGATCAGGGGCGCGAGGGCCGCAGTGGCAGTGCGGCCAGGGCGCGCCAGGGCGGCGCGTGCAAGGGTGCCCAGCAATGGCCGCATCGAGACGAGGGTAACCCGATCCCGCGCGCCCGCGTATGCTGCCGGCGCGGCTTGCGCCGGGAGAGTTCCAATTTCATGTGGCAGCGGATTCGAGGCCTCTGGCGTCCCGGCGCCTTTCACTACTCGGCAGAGCTCGAGGCGCGCCGCGCGCGGCCCGAGCGAAAGCCGGCCGGGGTCTTCGAGGGCTGGTACATCAAGCTCGTCGACGCGCAGCGCACGCATCCACTCGCGCTGATTCCCGGCGTCTTCCTCGGCGAGGACGCCCACGCGTTCATCCAGGTCCTGGATGGGGAGACCGGGGAGGCGTGGTATCACCGCTACCCGATCGATGAGTTCCAGGCGAGCCCCGACCGCTTCGAAGCGCACATCGGTGGGAGCTCGTTCTCGTCGCGCGGCGTTGCGCTGTCAATCGAGCCGAAGATCGCCGGTGCCCCGGCCCTGCGGGGGCGGATCGATTTTGCCGACTTCGCGCCGTGGCCCGTGACGCGGCTCTCGCCGGGGGTGATGGGTCCGTATGGCTTCACGCCGTTCATGCAGTGCTACCACGGCATTCTGAGCGTCGATCACGGCCTCACAGGTGAACTCATGGTGGCCGACCGCGCCCACAGTTTCGACGCGGGGCGCGGCTACATCGAGAAGGACTGGGGCCAGGGCTTTCCACTCGGTTACGTCTGGGCGCAGAGCAATCACTTCGAGCGCGAGGGAATCTCGTTGACGGCGTCGGTCGCGACCATTCCGTGGGTCACGGGTGCATTCCGCGGGTTCCTGGTCGGGTTCCTACTCGACGGCGAGCTGCATCGCTTCACGACCTACACGGGAGCCCGGATCGAGTCGCTGCACGTCGGGGAGCAGGCGGTCGAACTCGTGCTGCGCGATCGAGAGCGGCGCCTCGAAATTCATGCGCAGCGCACGAGCGGGGGGATGCTGATGGCACCGTACGCAGGGCAGATGCTCGAGCGCGTTGCGGAGACGATGACGTCCGAGGTCGACGTCCGCTTCAGCGAGATCGACGGCGGCGTGCTCTACGAAGGGACCGGGAACTCGGCCTGTCTCGAGGCGGCGGGAGAGCTCGACCGGATCGTCGGCTGATCAGCTGCGGTCGTCCACGGCCGCGATGCGCGTGAGTACGATGTCCACCAGCGCATCGTCCAAGCCGAGTGCTGCGCTGTGGACGATGTCGACCTCGGGATGACGTGCTCGTGCGTCTTCGACCTGCTGCGGTACGTCGGTCGCGGTGTGCTTGCCCGGGAGCAAGAAGAAGGGGTGAACGATGACGCGCTCGGCGCCCTCCGCCACTGCGGCGTCGATCGCCTGCTGAAGATCGGGCGGGACGACTCCCAGGTGGGCGGCGAAGACGCGTGCATCCGGCCGCCGGGCGGCGACGCGTTCGCGCAGCTCGTCGAGCTGGACATTCGCTTCTTCGCGGCGGCTGCCGTGGTCGAGCAAGACGATCGCGAGTCGGCTCATCGCGGCTACCAGTACCTTGCCGTCGCCACGAGATCGCTCTCGACCGCAATGCGGCAGGACAGGCGCAACTCGGCATCGATTCGATTGCGATCCTTTAGACTCCGCTCGGCGTCGGTCTCCGGTCCCGGGTCGCCCTCGAGGATCTCCATGCCACAGCGCGCACAGATGCCGTCGGCCCCGCAGGCGCTGGCGACCGGCAGCCCCGCGCCGCGCGCCGCTTCCAGCAGCGTCGTGCCCGCGGCGACGCTCGCTTCGCGGCCCGAGGGCAGAAAGCGCACCCGAAATTCCGTTTCCATCCTGCGACGATAGCTCCTCGATGCAGCGAGTTGCCGCCGCTCGGTTGCACCAACTGCCCAGCACCGGCGAGCCGCCTGCTAGGATGCGGTGCATGCCTAGCGCCGCTGTGCTCGTCATTGGAAACGAGATCCTCTCGGGCAAGGTCGTCGACACCAACTCTCCGTATCTCGCGCGCGAGCTGCGCGAGCTCGGGGTCGATCTGGTGCGCATCCTGACCATCCCCGACGAGATCGACCTGATCGCGAGCGAAGTGCGCGCCATGAGCGAGGCCTACGATTTCGTGTTCACGTCCGGCGGCATCGGACCGACGCACGACGACGTGACACTCGACGCGATTGCGCAGGCGTTCGACCGACCGATCGTCGAGAGCGCTTCGATGATGGAGCGGATGGAGCGCGCCCAGGGCGGCAAGCCGCCCAATGAGAGCCAGCGCAAGATGGCCTTGATCCCGCGAGATTCGGTGCTCATCGACTCGGGGGACCTGTGGTTCCCGGTCGTCGTCGTCGAGAACGTCCACATCTTTCCGGGCATTCCCGAGCTACTGCAGAAGAAGTTCCAATCGATTCGTGAGCGTTTCCGCGGTGACCCCTTCCATCTGCGTCGCGTGTACGTGACGCTGCGCGAGCACGACATCGCGCACTCGCTCAACGACCTGCTCGGGGACTTCCCGGAACTGATGCTCGGCTCCTACCCGCGCATCGCCGAGGAGCACTACCGGGTGTTGCTGACGCTCGAGTCGCGCGACGACGCCTACCTCGAGCGTGCGACGGCTTCGCTGCTCGAGCGTCTGCCGAGCGACGGAGTCCACAAGGTCGAGTAGCTGGACCGCCTTGGATCCCACCGGTCACGACGAACTCGCGCGCTGGCTCGCCTGGCTCCATCCTGTCTGGATGGTGGTCTCGCTAGGCCTCGCCTGGCTGGCCCTGCGATCGGGTCTCGGCCTGCGGCGGCTGCGCGCCCTGCGTCAACCCGGCCTGGTCGAGCTCCGCAGTCGCCACCTACGCCTCGCCAAGCCCGCAGTAGCCCTGATCCTGCTAGGCAGCACCGGGGGTCCACTTTCCTCCTGGCTGCTCCGGAACTGGACCCCGTTCCTGACCTTCCACGCTTGGGTCGGCATCGCCGCCATCGCGGTCTTCACCACCCTGGCCATCATCGGCCGCCGCCTGGAAGAGGGCCGAGCGGACGCCAGGCCCATCCACGCCCGCCTGGCCTTACTCGCTGCACTCCTGGCAGGCCTGGCTGCCATCAGCGGCTTCGTCCTACTCCCCTGAACAACCTCCCTCAGAGCGCAACTCAAATCTCGCGAAGCCGAGCGAAGCGAGCTTCGTCGCCGAGGCACTCCAAGAACTCCACCACGGCCTCTCGCGAAAGAGGCTCAGCGGCGGCGAAGCCGTCCGCTGCAGCATCGGACAGCACTCCGAGCACAACCCCAAGCCCGGTCCGCCCGCACGCCCCGGCGAAGCCTCACCACCCCTCCCCACGTTAGTCGCGAGGAAGCAAATCCACCGCCTGCTGGCGCAAGAGATGGTCGGCCAGCACGAGGCAGACCATGGCCTCTACCATCGGAACCGCCCGCGGCAGCACGCACGGATCGTGGCGCCCCTGCGCCTCCAGGGTCACCGCGTTGCCGGAAACGTCAACGGTTTGCTGCGCGACACGGATCGTTGCCGTCGGCTTGAAAGCGACGCGGAGCTGAATCGTCTCGCCGTTGCTGATCCCACCCTGGATGCCACCGGAGCGGTTCGTTGCCGTGCGCGTGGTGCCGACGCCGTCGGTGAGGAAGGCGTCGTTGTTCTCGCTGCCCTTGAGTTTCGTTCCGGCGAAGCCGTTGCCGACTTCGAAGCCCTTGGAGGCGGGCAGCGACATCAGCGCCTGGGCCAGTGTGGCCTCGAGTTTGTCGAAGACCGGATCGCCGAGTCCGGCCGGCACACCGCGAGCGACGCACTCGACGACACCGCCTAGCGAATCGCCAGCCTCGCGTGCCAGATGGATCTGGCGTTCCATCTCGGCGCTGGCTGCCGGGTCGGGGCAGCGTGTCGCGTTGGCCTCGATCTGCTCGAGTGTCACGCGCTCGCCATCGACCTTGGACTCGATATCGCAGACGCGTGACACCCAGCTGAGGACTTCGATGCCGGCGTACTCGCGCAGTAGTTTGCGAGCCACGGCACCACCCGCGACGCGTCCGATGGTTTCGCGCGCGCTGGCGCGGCCGCCGCCCATCCAGTTTCGGATGCCGAACTTCTCCTCGTAGGTGAAGTCGGCGTGCGACGGCCGGAAGATGTCCTTCATCGGCTCGTAGGACGATGGACGGGCGTCCTTGTTGCGCACCAGCACGGAGATCGGCGTGCCGAGGGTTCGCCCCTCGAAAAGCCCGGACAGGATCTCGGCCTGGTCGGCTTCCTGGCGCGGAGTGGTCAAGCTGCTCTGGCCCGGTCTGCGGCGATCGAGATCGTGCTGCAGGTCCGTTGCATCGAGCGCGAGCCGCGGCGGGCAGCCGTCGATCACGACACCGACTCCTCCTCCGTGCGATTCGCCGAAGGTCGAGATGCGAAACAGCTTTCCGAACGTACTACTCAATGCGGGCCCCTGTGCGGGACTCACTGTACCGCGCCGCCCTGCGGCTGCGCCCGCCCGGCTCGTGGGATTCGGGTCAGCGGCCGCGGATCAGAACGAGCGTGGCGCCGGCTCCGCCGTCGGGCCCCGGCGCCGGTGCGTAGGCGAGCACGCGGTCGTTGGCCTCGAGCCATTCCACCAGCGCTTCGCGCAGCACCGTAACGCCGCCCGTGTGCCGCCCGCGACCGTGGACGACCAGCAATACGGTCTGGCCGACCCGCGTGGCGGATTCGATCGCGCGCGCGATGTGATCCTCGGCGGCGGCCGCGCGCAGCTGGTGAAGATCGATGCGTCGCTGATAAACGAGGGCGCCGCTGCGCAACCGCTCGAAGGTGTTCGCGCGCACCCGCGGCCGATGCGCCAACCGGGCTTCGCCTGGCTCGGGATGGACGAAACCTTCGGGTTCGCGCTCGCTCGGCGGTCCGCTCGCCGGGCGCGACGGCGTGGCGACGTGCTTGCCGCGATCTGCGATCGGCTTGACGTCCCCCAGAGCGGCGGCGAAGTCTGCGGACGGCGGTTTGGATCCTCGGGCGGCCACGCCATCAATCTCCGGGTTGTCCGAGTAGCTCGATGGCTTTGTGAGTAGCCTTGCCGAGCGCGAGCTCGGCGAGCCCATCGCGGTCCACCCAGCGATGGGCGGTGGGGCCGGCGAGCCGGATGCGCCCGCTCGGTGTTCCGCAACGGAACACGTGGAGCCGAAGTCGGCGGTGCGAGAAGATGTGTTGGACGTCGCCAAGCCGGTCGGCGCGTTTGACGCGCAGCCCGGTGTGTTCACGCAGTGCGCGGTGGATGCCCTCTTCCGGCGCTTCGTCCTTCAGCAGATCGCCGCCTGCGAGCTCCCAGATGCCGGCCATCAATCCCTTCTCGGGTCGCTTGGTGACGAGCCACTTGCCGCGACGTTCGAGTGCGGCACACACGGCTTCGAAGCGGGTCTGTCGGGTCTTCTTGGTCTTGACCGGTAGGTCCTCGGCATCGCCGACGCGCCGAGCGTCGCAACTCCGGACCAGCGGGCACGCCAGGCAGGCGGGCGAGCGCGGCGTGCAGACCATCGCGCCCAGCTCCATGATCGCCTGGTTGAGGTCGCCCGGGCTCTCACCCTGGGCGAGTAGCGCGGCTTCCTCCCACAGGCGATCGATCACGGGCTTGGTCGCAGTGTCGTCGCGGATCCCGTGCAGGCGCGTCAACACGCGGACGACATTGCCGTCAACGATCGCTTCGGGTGCGTCGAAGGCGATCGAGGCGAGCGCTCCGGCCGTGTAGCGGCCGATGCCGGGGAGGCTGCGCAGCGTCTCGGCGTCGCGCGGCAGCTCGCCGTCGTGGTCGTTGGTGATCTGCCGTGCGGCGCGCTGCAGGTTACGGGCACGTGAGTAGTAGCCGAGCCCTGCCCAGGCCGAGAATACGCTGTCTTCGTCGGCGTCGGCCAGCACCTGGACCGTTGGAAAGCGCTCCAGGAAGCGCTCGTAGTATGGGATCACCGTATCGACGCGCGTCTGTTGCAGCATCGTCTCGGAGATCCAGATTGCGTAGGGATCGCGTGAGCGCCGCCACGGCAGGTCGCGTCGGTTGGCGCGGTACCAGCGCAGCAGGGCCGCGCGCAGCCGTCGGACGCGTTGTCGGTGGGCGGCGTCCCTACTCATGGCGCAGCTTGGGCGACCAACCGAGCATCGATGTGCTCGCGTACCCACTTCGGGTCCCACCACTCGACCGGGTCGACGTAGCTGTGTCCGGCCAGCACTGCAAAGTGGAGATGGTCGCCGCCAGCCAGTCCGGTGGCGCCGGAGCGGCCTAGCGTCTGGCCCTTCTCGACCTTGTCGCCGACCGCGACTGCGAGACTCGAAAGGTGCCCGTACAGCGTGGTGATGCCCAGGCCGTGATCGATCAGCACGAGCGTCCCATAGATCCCGTTGTCATCGGCGTAGACGACGGTCCCGCTGTTGGACGCGGTGATCGGCGCCTTGGCAGTCGATGCGAGGTCATAGCCGTAGTGGCGGGCAATCGATACGCGCTCGCCGCTGAGCGTGTAATAGCGCAGCTCGGCGAAATCACTGGTCACCGAAGAGTTCTGCATCTGGGCGAAGGCGCCGGTCCACTGCTTGGCGGTCGGCTCCGGGATCGCGGCCGCGATCACGGCCTCGCTCTTTTCGCGCAGCTCACTGTTCACGCGCTGGAACGTGGCGAGCGGCGTCGACTCGGTCATGTCGTTCTCTTCGCCGAGCCGTCGGGCGACGCGGTCGAGGAAGCGCGGCGGTAGCGCAATCGTGATTTCGGCGAACTTCCGCTCCTGCACCCGCACGTCGAAGCCGGACGTCGCTTCGTTCCCCGCCCGGTCGCTCGCGACGACTTCGACTTCCGGATCCTTCGCCGCGTCGATCGGAATCGCGAAGACCGCAACATGGCTGCCATCGGGCAGCGCGACCCCCGGGAACCAGGCATCGCCGACGCGTGCGCCGGAACGTACGGCGTCCGAGCCGGTGCGATAGATCACTGCCGCCGAGCCGCTGCGTCGGATGTAGGTGAGTCCGCTCTCGACCGAGAGCTTGGGGGCTCGGGTGTCGACGAGCAGTGGGATTCGCAACTCGGCTGCGTTGCCCGCGAATGAATCGGACCAGGCCCAGTCGCGCGCGCGCAGTACCAGATTGGCCTGGCCGTCGGCCAGGTCGAGAGCCTTTGCATCGAGCGCGAGCTCGATGCTCTCGTCCCGCGCCGGGTCGGCGGGACCCGTGAGAGCGCTGCCCTCCCATGTGCGTGCATGGAGTTCGACTCGCTTGGGCGAATCCGTGGGGCCCGATTCGATCACGGCCTCGATGCTGCGCAGTCCGGTCCCCGCGTCCTGCCAGCCGACCTCGAGCGTCGTCCCGGATCCGCCGAGCACGACCTGGTCGGGCCCGAGAAGCTGAGGCGCATCGCCTTCAAGGCGCGGCCACGCGAGTGTGACGGCGGCGCCTAGAGCCCCCAGCACCAAAAGAACCAGAATCCAACGCACTATCGATTTCCCCCCGGATGATCGGCTGCGGAGCGCAGTCTATCGCTCGTTGACCACGTGCACGCCCTTCCCGATGATTCGGTGAGTGTGGGAGGGGCCATGAGCCGCATCTTGTTGATTCGCCACGGCGAGACCGAAGGGGAGTCCAGTATCCGTTTCCACGGTGCGACGGACGTCACACTTTCTGCGCTCGGTCGGGAGCAGATGCGCGCAGGCGCCCGCGCGCTGCCCGACTCAGCGATCGATCTCGTGGTGGCGAGCCCACTCGCGCGAGCCTGGGAGAGCGCGCAGATCGTCTGGCCGGGCACGTCGATCCGGCTGGAGGCCGGGTTCCGCGAAATCGACTTCGGCCGCTGGGAGGGGCTCACGGCCGAGGAGATCGAGCAGCTCGATCCGCAGCTCTACAAGATCTGGCGCGAGGGCGACGGGGACTTCGAGTTCCCGGAAGGCGAACGCCGCTCGAGCTTCCGGGCGCGCGTCGAGGCCAGTCTGGATCGCGTGCTGGCCCTGGGCGCGCGGTCGCTGTTGGTCGTGGCGCACAAGGGTGTCGTGCGCACGATCGTCGAACGCCTGAGCGGCGAGGTGTTGCCGGCAGCGGTGCCCGAGCTCGGCGCTCTGGTACAGGTCTCGCGGCGGCCGGACGGTCGTTGGGCAGTCGGGGGGCGTTCGAGCGACCCGCGCCGTCGCTGACGCTCGCTAGTTCGAGCCGCGGATCTGCGCCAGATTCGCCGGGGGCGGCACCTCGACCCAACGCGCGCTGGCGCGTGTCAGCGCACTGCCCTCTGCGTCGCAGATCTCTCCCTCTACGAAGTAGTTGCGGCCTTCGCTGCCAGTCTGCCGAGCGCGCAACAGCAGCGGCACGCCGGTTGGAACGGGTCTGCGGTAGTCGAGTTCGAAGTGTGCCGTGACGACGAAGCGTTCAGCTCCGGGGGCTTGGCCGTGATTGATCGCGACGCCCATCGTTTCGTCGAGCAGCACGGCTTGAATGCCGCCGTGCACGATTCCTGGCGATCCGTTGAGGTGAGGTGCCGCCGTGTAACTGGCTTCGATTTCGCCGTCAGCGGCGCGACGCCAGGCGAGCTTCAGGCCGCGATCATTGAAGGGGCTGCAGCCGAAGCAATTGTTGTCCGGTCCGTCGAACAAGAGGATGCCGTTCACCCGTGTGTCGCTCATGATCCCAGCGTAGCCGTCCCGGGAACCGCGCGTGATAAGCTGGCATCGAATCCTTCGCACACGAACGTGGAGCCGCGATGGACAAGCGCGCCGAGATCGAAGAGCTACGCCGCAAAAACAGCCAGGAGCGTCGCAAGACTCGCATCCGTGCCGCACAGCGTCAGGGCGCCTTCTACGCGTTCACGGCGGTCGCGCTCGGCGGCATGTACTGGTATGCGCAGGGCGACCTGACGCCGACGAGCGAGTACACCCAGCGCGCGAGTGTCGTGCTGGAACAGGCGCAGAAGACGATGCTGCGCGAGGAAGTGCAGTCCGCGGTCGAGCCGCTGACCGAGGGCGACCTGCGCAAGCTCGACCGGCAGCGAGGCCTCGTCGACGCGCTGGCCCGTCGCCACGTCGGCTTCCCCATGACGGGCGGTGCGGTCGATGATCTCCGGGTCCTCCAGGAGCTGATCGACAACCGGGCACTGGCGGTGGATCAGACGTTCGAGCTCCAATCGTTAGGTGTGGTGCTCGGGGATGTGCTTGCGGAGCAGTTCGATCTCGAGTGGGTGATCGTTGACGACCGTTACGGTCGGAGTCGGGCGTTGCAGTACGGCTCGCGCGACGACGTGTTCTTTCCCGTTACGATGATCTCGAAGCGGTATGAGAAGAACATTCCGGTGGATATCGAGGAGCTCTATCGGAAGGTCGAGTCCGAGGTGGCGAAGCTGCGGCGGAGCGGGCGCGGGTGAGGGTGTGCTCGGAGTGCTGTCCGATGCTGCAGCGGACCGGCCGGGTCGCTCGACCGGGCTGTGCGGTGTTGGCGTTCGGCCTCTCGGCGTGACCGGCCTTTGGCGGCCCCTGGCCAGCCGCTGAGCCTCTTTCGCGAGGCACTGTGGTGGAGTTCTTGGGGTGGCTCGGCGACGAAGCTCGCTTCGCTCGGCTTCGCGGGATTCGTGTTTTCTGGGCCTGTCTCTTCGGCTGAACGCGCGGCGAAGCGTTTGCGGCGAGTGTTCCCTTCCGCGAAGCGAGCTTCGCGTGCAGCGGGGCGGGCGCGGCTTTCGTATCTCGGGTGACCGATGCTCAGCGGCGGCGGAGCCGTCCGCTGCAGCAGCGGCAAAGCGCTCTGAGAACAACCCCTACTTCAAACGATGCCGTAACCGAGCATGGCGTCGGCAACCTTGCGGAACCCCGCGATGTTGGAGCCTTTCATGTAGTCGACGCGGTCGCCCTCCGTTCCCCAGGCGACGCACTGTTCGTGGATGCGTTTCATGATGTCGCGGAGGCGGGGGTCGACTTCTTCACGGGTCCAGGACAGACGCATCATGTTCTGTGTTTGTTCGAGTCCGGAGACGGCGACGCCGCCGGCGTTTGCGGCCTTGCTGGGGGCGTAGAGCACCTTGGCTTGTTTGAGGCGCTCGATGCCTTCGAGAGTGGTTGGCATGTTGGCTCCCTCGATCACGGCGCGGACTCCGTTGTCGATGAGCTGGGTGGCGTCGTCGGCGTCGAGCTCGTTCTGCGTGGCGCACGGGAAGGCGAGGTCGCAGGCAATGCCCCAGGGGCGTCCCTTGTGGAAGTCGACGCCGAACTTCTCCGCGTACTCCGAGATCCGCCCGCGTCGCTGCGACTTGAGGTCGATGACGAAACCGAGTTTTTCTTCGTCCAGGCCGTCCGGGTCGTGGATGAAGCCCGACGAGTCGGAGAAGCTCACGACCTTGGCGCCGAGTTGGAGCAACTTCTCGGCGGTGTACTGCGCCACGTTCCCCGAGCCCGAGATGACACAGCGCTTGCCTTCCAGGCCGTCGCCGTTGTGGGCGAGCACTTCCTCGGCGAAGTAGACGGCGCCGTAGCCGGTTGCCTCGGTGCGGATCAGGCTGCCGCCGTAGCCGAGCGCCTTTCCGGTCAGGGTTCCGGTGAACTCGTTCCTCAGACGCTTGTACTGGCCGAACAGGAACGAGATCTCGCGTGCGCCGACGCCGATGTCGCCGGCCGGGATGTCGGTGTGGTGGCCGATGTGACGGTGGAGTTCGGTCATGAACGCCTGACAGAAACGCATCACCTCGCGGTCGGAGCGGCCCTTGGGGTCGAAGTTCGAGCCGCCCTTGCCGCCACCCATGGGCAGGGTGGTCAGCGAGTTCTTGAAGGTCTGCTCGAAACCGAGGAACTTGAGTACGTCCTGGTCGACGGACGGGTGGAAGCGCAATCCACCCTTGTACGGCCCGATCGAGTTGTTGAACTGGACGCGAATCCCGCGGTTGATCTGTACCTCGCCGTTGTCGTCCTCCCAGGTGACACGGAAGCTCACGACACGGTCAGGCTCGGTCATGCGCTCGAGGATCTTTTCGCGCTTGTAGTCGGCGTTGTGTTCGATGAAGGGCAGCAGGTCGCGGGCGACCTCACGGACTGCCTGGTGGAAGATAAGCTCTCCCGGATTGCGATCGACGACGATCTGCATGAAGCCGTCCAGCTCTCGCTGCAGATCAAAAGCCATGTAGTCCTCCGGGGTGCGCTGCTGGCGCGGTTATTCGTCGTCTTGTCGCAGTGCGGCGAGCACGCTCAGATCTTCGAGCGTCGTCGTATCGCCTGCGGTCTGGTTTCCGGAGGCAATGTCGCGCAGCAGGCGGCGCATGATCTTGCCCGAGCGTGTCTTCGGAAGCGCGTCGGTGAAGCGGATTTCCGCGGGCCTCGCGATCGCGCCGATCTCCTTGGTCACGTGTTTGCGAAGCGTCTGCTTGAGGGCCTCGTCGGCGTTCGTGCCTCGGATCGGGGTGACGAAGGCCACGATTGCGGTCCCGGTGATCTCATCGGGCCGACCGACCACGGCGGACTCGGCCACCTTGTCGTGCGAGACCAGCGCGCTCTCGACTTCCATGGTGCCGATACGGTGGCCGGAGATGTTCATCACATCATCGACCCGACCCATTACCCAAAAGTAGCCGTCCTTGTCGCGGTGGGCGCCGTCACCGGCAAAGTAGGTGCCCTTGTAGGTCGACCAGTAGGTCTCGACGAAGCGCTTCTTGTCGCCCCAAATGCCGCGCAGCATGCCGGGCCACGGCTTGCGCAACGTCAGAAAGCCGCCGCTCGGTGGCTTGGCGACCTTGCCGTCCTCGGTGAGGACCTCGGGATGGATTCCGGGGAACGGCAGAGTCGCACTGCCCGGCTTCGTTCCGACACCGCCGGGAAGTGGCGTGATCATGATTCCGCCCGTTTCGGTC
>Ga0055584_100003634_pt1 | contig 15173 bp, 14 predicted proteins | sample OSDHelmetaG_FD_58716 | JGI IMG/M metagenome (GOLD analysis project Ga0055584, IMG submission 58716) | Pelagic marine sediment microbial communities from the LTER site Helgoland, North Sea, for post-phytoplankton bloom and carbon turnover... | ecosystem: Environmental > Aquatic > Marine >... | reverse complement strand
GGCTGCCATGTGAGAATGCGGCGCACGCTCCAATGTACCGGGGGCAAAGATGATAGAAAAGTTCATGCCCATCGTCGTCCAGTCGATCCGGCGAGTATTCGTAATCGTGGCCTCTACTGCCCGGCCCATCACGTTAAAGCTCATGGTATCGCCAAGGCCAAGCCCCATGCCAGTTGCCAATTGTTCATCAAGGGAAATGATGGCCGGGCCTGCATAATCTTCCGGCCACCACTCGCCATCAACAATAACATTGCCACGCGGCATCTCTGACAGATAGCTAAGCCCTCTGTCCCCGCGTACGGCCCATTTCGCTTCTTGGGTAATGGGTGCCTCGGCTACGGGAATGCCGTTAATGTCGAGGATCGCAGCGCGCAACATCGGTGCGCGGGTAACATCAGCGACGCCTTCTTGGTTGCCCAGCAAGTCCTCGAAGCCTTCAACCTGGTCAGGTTGAATGCCGATGAAAAAGAAGGAAGGCGCGTCGTCGGGCAGCACTTCGTTGATCTGTGAAGACAGATTACCTTCGATCTGCGCGATGGTCACCAACAGCGTCAGCCCTAGTCCCAAAGACAACACCACATTGGGTGTCACGGCACCGGGTCGGTGAATATTGGCCAGCGCCATCCGCCAGGCACTGTTCTTGGGTCGCGGCAACCGAGCAGCAACCTTCATGATCACGACACCCGCCAAGAGCAAAAAGCCAAAGCAAATCGCTACACCAACGATGAAGAAGCCCGCAAACCTGACTTGGCCGGAAAACACCAAAGCCAGGCCCATCAACACGGCGGCCGCCAAGGCGATCATCACCACATATTGACGCCGCGGCCATGCGTTGGAGGGCGCCACAATTTGCCGAAACAACCCGGCTGCAGGCACATCGCGTGCCTTGCCCAGAGGCCACGTCGCAAACGCCGTCACGGTTACTACGCCATAGAGCGCTGCCAGCAATAATGGCTCTGGATACAGACCAGCCTCAGCTGGCACGGGCAGCAAGTCAGCCAAATAGTATAAGATGAGGCTTGGGGTAATTGCCCCTATCACCAGGCCAATGACCACACCAATAAAGGCGATCATCATGATTTGGCTCAGGTAAGTCTTGAAGATCATGTCCCCGGTTGCGCCCAGGCTTTTGAACGTAGCAATGGCCTCACGCTTGGAGGCTAAAAATCCGGTGGTTGCGTTGGCCACGCCCACACCGCCCACGACCAAGGTGGTAAGCCCCGCCAGCGACAAGAACACAGCCAGTCGGTCTAAAAACGTTCGAACGGAAGGCGCGCTGTCGTCGCGATCACGAACGCGCCAGCCACCATCAGGGTTTTCGTCGTTCAACGCCTGTATGAAAGGCCCAGTTGCTGCCCCTGCGGGCAATGCAACCCGATAATTATAGCGCATCAAGCTGCCCGGCCGTATCAGGCCTGTTTCATTCATAGAGTCCAGCGCCACCATGGTGCGCCCGCCCATCGTAAAGCCATCGGCAGTGCGGTCTGGTTCTTTGGCGATGACACCCCGAATTTCGTAGGACACGTCACCCAATTCCAACATGTCGCCAATGGCAACATTCAGACGATCCAGAATACCGACATCAACCAGCACACCCCAAACACCATCGCGCACTGCCAAACCCTCAAGATTTTCACTTGGGTCCGTCACCTTCATTTCACCATAGAGAGGGTAAACATTATCGACGGCTTTTAGCTCTATCAGCGATCGTTCACCGGTACGTTTAGAGGCTGCCATCCCACGCATGGTGATGGTCTGGCTCACTTGGCCTCGTTCACCCAGCCATGTCAGAACATCTTGTTGCAATGGCAAATTTGTACGCTGCAATTCGACATCGCCACCAAGAATAAACTGCCCGTTCTCGCCAATGCCGGCAACAACCGCATCTCGCAAGGCACCAACCGCGGCGATAGACGCCACACCCAAGATGATACAGGCCAAAAAGACACCGAATCCGCGTAGGCCACCCCTTAACTCGCGCACGGCCAGTTGCAGATATAGGGGCATACTACGCCGCCTCGCCAGATGAAGCTGTGTCTTCAAATACCTGGCCATCGCGCAATTGCACCACGCGGCCACATCGATCCGCAAGCCCTTGGTCATGGGTAATAAGTACCAAAGTGGTATCTCTTTTATCGTGCAGCTCAAACATCAGCTCGACAATCGACTGCCCGGTAGAAGCATCCAAATTGCCAGTGGGTTCATCGGCTAGCAGAAGGCCAGGATTGGGTGCCAAGGCACGCGCAAGCGCCACGCGCTGTTGTTCGCCGCCAGATAATTGCCCTGGGTAATGATCCATCCGGTCACCAAGGCCAACAACATCAAGTTCGTTGGCGGCCAGTTCAAACGCGTTGTCCTTGCCCAGCAGCTCCAGCGGCACAGCAACATTTTCGAGCGCTGTCATGGTTGGAATGAGATGAAACGACTGGAAAACAATACCCACGCGGCCACGCCGAAACAGCGCCAGGGCGTCTTCATTCATATGGGTAACGTCCTGCCCATCTATAACAACCTCGCCCGAGCTGGGTTTTTCCAGTCCGGCAATCACGCTCAATAATGTAGACTTGCCAGAGCCCGAAGGGCCGATCATGCCCGCGGCTTCACCGCGCGGCACATGCAAACTAATACCCCGCAAAATGTTGACGGGGCCCGCTAAACTATTAAGTGTTAGGTGGATATCATTCAGTTGGATCATATGAGCGCGACGATACCTCGGAGGCTGTTAAGTTTTATGGAATATGGCACGCATCGGCGGCAATTCAATTCGTTTCCTGCACTTACGGCACTGTTTGTTGCAATTATCACGCTTTTTCTGGCGCAACCCTCCGTTGCGACGGAAGAAACTGACACGAGCCAGACAAAATATGTGTTGGCCTTGGGCGATAGCCTGACAGCGGGTTATCTGTTGGGGCCAGACGAATCATTCCCGGTACAGCTAGAAGCCCATTTGAACGCAAATGGTGAAAATGTCCGCGTCATTAATGCCGGCGTCTCTGGAGATACCACTAAAAGTGGTCTGTCTCGCCTGGACTGGGCGCTGGGCGACATTCCTAATGGCACTCCAGACGTTGTGGTGCTGGAACTTGGTGCCAATGACGCCATGCGCGGCATCGAACCCGCCGCCGTACGGCAAAACCTTTCGGCAATTATTGAACATTTGCAAAAAACCGGGGCCAATATCTTGCTGGCAGGCATGCTGGCCCCTCCCAATATGGGCCCAGCCTATGCAGCCGAGTTCGACCCCCTATATGAAGCCCTGGCCACCAAATACGGCCTCACACTTTATCCATTTTTCCTGGAAGGCGTCGCCACCCACACCGAGTTGACGCTCGAGGACGGCAAGCACCCCACAGCCGAAGGGGTCAGCATCATCGTGACACGCATTGCGCCATTGGTTACAAAGTTGCTCATGGAGTAAGTAAAACCACTATTGGGCCACTCAAGAGCCCTCACCAGGAGAGAAACATGGAATACCGTCGCCTGGGTCGTACCGACCTGGATGTAAGCGTCATTTGTCTTGGCACCATGACATGGGGCCAGCAAAACACCGAAGCTGAAGCTCATGAACAGCTGGATTATGCGCTCGATCATGAAGTGAACTTTATCGACACCGCTGAAATGTACCCGGTGCCACCCATGCCTGAAACCCAGGGCCGGACAGAAAGCTATATTGGCTCATGGATTGCCGAACGCAAAAACCGCGACAAATTCATTCTGGCCACCAAAGTCGCAGGGGCAGGCTTCATCCAGCACATCCGTGGCGGCAAAAACCGGCTCGATAAGAAGAATATCTTTGAAGCTGTTGAAGACAGCCTGAAGCGCCTGCAGACAGACTATATCGACCTGTACCAGTTGCATTGGCCCGATCGACCCACCAACCAGTTTGGTGCGACCGGCTATATCCACAACGAAGACCCAGACACCATTCCCATCGAAGAAACACTGGAAGCTCTGCAGGAATTGATCAAGTCTGGCAAAGTGCGCCATGTGGGCGTTTCCAACGAAACCCCTTGGGGCATGCTGGACTTCATCCGCCAGTCAGAAACCAAGGGCCTGCCACGCATTGCGTCGATCCAGAACCCGTATAACTTCTTCAACCGACATTTCGAGGCTACCTTGGGCGAAACGGCCATCAAGGAAGACATTGGCCTTCTTGCCTATTCACCGCTGGCGATGGGCATCTTGTCAGGCAAATACCTAAACGGCGCCAAACCTGAGGGTTCACGCCTTGCTTTGTTTGATCGCTTCAATCGCTATGAACACCCTTCTGTGGAAATTGCCGCCCAAGCCTATGTCGACCTGGCCACAGAACATGGGCTGGATCCTTCACACATAGCCTTGGCCTTTGTAAACGCCCAGCCATTCGTGACATCAAACATCATTGGCGCCACAAAGATGGACCAGCTGAAGATTGATATTGGCAGCGCAGATATCATCCTGTCAGAAGACGTGCTCAAGGGAATTGATGCCATTCATCAACGCCATGCAAACCCTGCCAATTAGGGATTGCTCTCAATAAAGGTGGAACGCCGAGATGCTACGCCTGTTCGCCGGGATATCACTGCCGCCAGACATTCGCAAAGTCCTGCTTGCGCGAATGGGCGGCGTGCCCGGCGTACGCTGGCAGTCTGACACCCAACTACACCTAACCCTGCGCTTCATGGGCAATGTCGAAGAACAGCAGGCTAATGACATCGACCTCGCGCTACGGTCGTTGCTACTCGACCCATTCGAGCTGTCCCTCAGGGGCACGGGGTTGTTTGGAACCCCACGCAAACCTCGGATGATATGGGCCGGCATAGACCCCATCGCGCCCGTTGTCGCGCTGCAACGCAAAATAGAAGCCGCCGTGGTTCGCATTGGCTTACCCCCCGAAACACGTAAGTTCACCCCACACATCACCATGGCCCGGTGTGACAGGGGCGCAGAACGCATCGATCGCTTCCTAGATGAAACGGGCGACTTGGCCAGCCCGCCCTGGATTGTCGATCACTTCACACTGTTTCGCAGCCATTTGGGACATAAGGCAGCAAGTTATGCGCCGCTGTCGCACTACCCTGACAGCCTCTATAATCCGGAAGACTTCCTTGGAGAGTAACGCCCAAACCTATGGCCGTGTATTGCGGCTTGCGGGGCCTATCATCCTGGCCAATCTGTCTGTGCCACTGTTAGGTGCCGTTGATACCGCCATTATGGGGCACATGGATGCGCCCCATTATCTGGCTGGGCTGGCTTTGGGAGCGCTGGTCTTTTCATTTCTCTACTGGGGCTTTGGCTTCTTACGCATGGGCACAACTGGCTTTGCCGCCCAGGCCTTGGGGGCCAAAGACCCACAGGCCCTCGGCAACAGCCTTGCCCAAGCCCTGTTACTAGCCCTGATTTTTGCTTTTATTGCCATTATCGCCCAACCCCTCATCGCGGCCCTGGCTTTTGGGGTGCTTGAAGGCAGCAGTGACGCGCTCTCCCATGCCAAGGCCTATTTCGCCATCCGTATTTGGAGTGCGCCTGCGACCCTGATGACCTATGCCTTGCTGGGCTGGCTCATCGGCATTCAACGCACCCGCGATACGCTTTACATTCAAATTGTCCTCAATGGCCTAAATGCCGGGCTGGACTACCTGTTCGTCGTCGAATTTGGCTGGGGTGTAGCAGGCGTAGCCCTGGGAACGGTCATTGCTGAGTATATTGCTCTTGCTGTTGGGCTCTATTTAGTACGTCGGCAATGGCGCGCGCACCATGCCCACACCAACAAGGCAGGCATTTTGGCCCCCGGGTCAATTTCACGATTGATCTCGGTAAACGGCGATATTTTCATCCGTACCTTTTGCCTGATAACAGCTTTCGCGCTGGTGACCCGCGAAGGCGGCAGGTTGGGTGACACATGGCTAGATGCCAATGCCGTGCTGATGATGTTTCAAACCTTCCTTGCCTTCGGCCTCGACGGTTTTGCCATGGCGGTGGAAGGGCTCGCAGGCGCAGCCTTCGGTGCTAAAGACCGGGCAGCCCTGCAGCGCGCTGTGAAGGCGAGCACGGTTCTAGCCGTTGTTACAGCAGGGCTGTACACCCTGGTCTATGCATTGTGGGGGCATGCCCTCATCAACATGTTTACCGACCTGCCAGAAGTGCGCACCATTGCCTATGACTATTTGCCCTGGCTGATAGCGTCACCCATTCTATCAGTGTGGTGCTTTCAGCTCGATGGCATTTTCATTGGTGCCCAGCGCACGCGCGACATGCGCAACATGATGCTGATTGCCGTCGCATCATTCCTGGCCGTGCTGTATGGCGGCCTAGACCTATGGGGCAACCACGCCATTTGGGCTGCCCTCATAACCTTTTTCATCATGCGTGGTCTGACCTTGGCCATACGCTATCCAGCGCTGGTCAGGGCCATTACCCCAGCCTAAAAACCAACCCCTAAAGAATATCCAGCACGCTTTCTGGCGGGCGACCAATCGCGGCCTTCCCATTCGTTACAACTATGGGGCGTTCGATTAATTTGGGGTGAGCGACCATCGCAGCGATCAATTCATCACGCGACAGGCCTTCAGCGTCCAGGCCGTTGGCTTTGTATGGCTCTTCTTTTTTTCGCATGGCCTCACGCGGCTCTTTACCCAGCATATCAAGGATTTTGCCCATTTCTTCAACGCTGGGTGGGTTATCCAAATAGGTGACAATTTCGGGCGTAATGCCTTGTTCTTCAAGCAGCGCCAATGTTTGACGCGATTTGGAACAACGGGGGTTATGATAAAGGGTAACGCTCATGATCTGGACTTTCGCAATGTGTGAATTTCTGCCCTCATGTTGCCGATTAGTCGCGCTTGGTCAAGCCATTGAAAAGCACGGCAAACAAGGTCATAGTTCCAATAATGAAATGAACCGTCAATCGAGGCCAAGTCCGTGTATGTATGCGTCTGTAACGCTCTGAAGGAATCGCAATTCGAAGAAATTGCCCTGAAGCACCCTGAAACAACCCCGCATGAAGCGTTTGAGATGCTGGGCCATTATCCGGATTGTGGCAGTTGCGCTTTCTACGCCATTGATGTGATGAAAAAAGCCCGCAAAAAAGACGTCGTGCCCCCAAATTCATCGATCGCATAAACCCGAGTCAGCACACCAAGGAGCCCGCCATGCAAGGTGACAAGCAGGTAATTAAACACCTCAATACAGTATTGCGGAACGAACTAACCGCCATCAACCAATATTTCCTGCATAGCCGCATGCTAAACGATTGGGGCCTGACAAAGGCTGGCGAGCACGAATTCAAAGAATCCGTCGATGAAATGGAACATGCCGACGAGCTGACAAAACGCATTCTATTCCTTGAAGGCCTGCCCAGCATGCAGGAACTCAACCGCTTGCGGATCGGCGAGAATGTGCCAGAAATTCTGCAAGCCGATTTGGAACTGGAGATGGATGCCATTCCAGATTTGCGCGAAGGCATCGCCTATTGCGAAGAGGTAAAAGACTATGTCTCGCGCGACTTGCTCGAAGACATTTTGGACTCAGAAGAAGAACACGTCGACTGGTTGGAAACCCAAATCTCGCTCATCGACAAAATTGGCTTGAAGAATTACCTACAAACCCAAACCGGTGACGGCGGAGAAAGCTAAAGCTTACTCCCAACCAACCCGGTCCATGATCATCACGGCTTCCGTGCTATACGCGCCGATGGCCGACAGGTTTTGGTTATCCGCTTTAAACGGGCCCCAAGCCTCTACGATCGGTGACAGCGCCACGCCTTCGCGTACCGGGAATTCATGGACAGATTCAGCATAAATCTTCTGGGCAGCCTCGCTCAGCAGGAATTCCACCAGCTTGACAGCCGCTTCCTTGTTTTTGGCATGTTTGGTTAGGGCCGCGCCTGAAATATTCACATGAGTGCCTGCGCCTTCCTGGTCAGACCAAAACAGGCCGATGGATTCGGCGACGATGCGGTCTTTATGTTCAGGGGCCTCGGCCATCATGCGCCCATAATAATAGGAATTAGCGATAGCAATGTCGCATTCATCAGCTGCCACAGCGCGCAACTGGTCCCGGTCGCCACCTTGTGGACGACGCGCCATATTGGCAACGATGCCTGCCGCCCAAGCTTCCGCTCCCTCGGCCCCACCACTGGCGACCATGGCAGATAGCATCGATTGGTTATAGATATTGCTGGCATTGCGCACGCAGATCTCGCCCTTGAAAGCATCACCGGTTAGGGCCGCCATCGTCGACAGGGTTGCCGGATCAACGCGGTCTTTTGCATAGAAAATTGTCCGTGCGCGCAGACTTAGGCCGACCCAAACATTGGCAGGGTCACGGTAAGCCGCAGGAACAACAGACGTCACAAGGTCAGACTCCATAGGCTGCAACACGCCCGCATCTTGTGCCCTCAGCAAACGCCCAACATCAGCCGTCAGCAGCAAATCCGCTGGGCTGTTGATGCCTTCATTCTTCAAGCGCTCCAGCAAAGCATCGGCCTTGCTTGAGACAACATTGACGGCAATACCGGTTTCTTCAGTGAACGCATCCATCAAGGGCCTGATCAGCGTTTCCTGACGGTAAGAATAGACATTCACTTCACCTGCGGACTGCACAGCGCCTTCTGCAGGGGTGGTTTCATCTTGGCCACAAGCACTCAGGCCAATAGCCGCCAACAGCGCGAGGCCGATTGTTGTTTTCCCATAAGACATGTCTGTGCTCCTGTTTAGTATTTGTCTGCGCGACTACCGACGGCGGCGACCACATTGGCAAAGCCGTTTTCGCCCAGCAAGCGGCTCAGGTCCTTCTTTATACGTCCGATCATCGCGGGCCCTCCGTAAACCAGCCCGGAATAAAGCTGGATGGCACTGGCCCCTGCGCAAATTTTATCAAAAGCGTCTTGGCCTGTCATAATACCGCCAACACCCACCAGCGGGATTGCACCACCTGTTAGTTGATAGGTGCGCGCCAGCATGGCCGTCGCCAAAGGCATCAAAGGCTTGCCAGAAAGCCCCCCGGTTTCCTCTTTGTTTTCGCTCGCCAAACTATCAGGCCGCGACAATGTGGTATTGGAAACAATCAAGCCATCGATATTACGGGCAACAGCCTCAGCACAGATGTCGGCATGATCTTCCGGCGACAGGTCCGGTGCGATTTTCACCAATAAGGGCGTATCATTCACTTTCAGGCCCTGGCGAACCTCCAACAGGCGCTCCAACAGGGCCGCAAAAGCCGCGCGCCCTTGCAGGTCGCGCAGGCCCGGCGTGTTAGGCGACGAGATATTGATAACAAAATAATCGGCCAGCCCATCAAAGCGCCGCAAGCCGGTAACATAGTCAGCAATAAAGTCTTCAGAATCCTTATTCGCCCCAATATTCACACCAACCATGCCACTGATACCAGGCTTGGAAGCCGCCAAGCGCGCCACCACAGCCCCGGACCCGGCATTGTTAAAGCCCATACGATTGATCACGCCTTCGTCTTCGGCCAGACGGAACAGCCGTGGCTTGGGGTTCCCAGCCTGGGGGCGCGGTGTAATAGTGCCCACTTCGGTAAAGCCGAAGCCCAGCTTCAGTACCGCCCCCGGCACGTCGGCATTTTTGTCGAACCCTGCAGCAAGACCAATAGGGTTCGGCAGCGATCGACCAAGAAAATCTATCGCCAGCGCGGCATCATCTGCCCCTGCATTCTTGGCAAACATACCAAGGCCAGCCTTCAAGGCTTTAATGGTGAGGCCGTGGGCGCGTTCAGCATCCAGCGACATTAAGATAGGTTTTGCAATCGGGTACAGGTTTGGCATGGCGCGCATCCTAGCTTTGATAAGCTAACAATTAAAGGCCCTCATATGCGCCGGTTGGCATTGTCAAACCATCATGGGTGCTATTTACTATCACCAACTTAAAGGGAGACGATCATGAAATTTACAGGTGGATGTTATTGCGGCCAGATACGCTATGAAGCGGAAGGCGACCCGTTGATGAAGGCACAATGTACGTGCCGCGAATGCCGCTATATCACAGGCGGTGGGTCCAATTATTTCATTGCCATGCCGAAGGATGGCTTCAAATACACCAAAGGCGAAGTAGCAACCTTTACGCGACCTGACCTAGACAACCCGGTGACGCGCGAGTTTTGCCCCAATTGCGGCACCCATGTGGTGACAAACCCACCGGCCTTCCCAGCTATGGTCGTGAAAATTGGCTCGATGGATGACCCAACCCAATTTGAAGGCCCGGAAATGGCGCTCTACGTCAGTGAAAAGCCCGACTATCTGCATGTGGCAGACCACGTCAAAGCCTTCGACAAAATGCCGGGCTAATATGTCGCCAACCGCGTTGACAGGGGGCTGCTATTGCGGTGCCATTCGCTATGAAGCGGCTGGCGACCCCTTGACGCGGGTAGAATGCCAATGTCGGGAGTGCCAGCACATTGCAGGTGGCGCGTCTAACCTGGTGATGGGCATGCCAAAGGATGGGTTTACCTATACCAAAGGCACGCCTAAGCAATTTGCGCGCAACGACCTGGATACGCCGCGTATTCGCGATTTTTGCCCCACATGTGGTACCCATCTTTTGACCCATTCACCGCCCCGACCCCATATGGTGATGGTCAAAGTCGGAACCCTCGACGATCCGTCAATATTCAATAGCCCCGATGTCGTGATCTACACAAAGGACGCCCATAACTGGCACCATGTACCAGATAATGTCCCCAGTTTCACCGATATGCCCAGCTAACACACAGGATGATAAAATGATTTTACCAACCGACCGCGCCATGTTCCAAAACGCCTGGGTCTGCGATGACCTTGATCTTGAGATGAAAAAATGGTCCGAACAAATGAAAGTAGGCCCATGGTTTGTGACGGAACACGATGAAGGCATCACCGATGTGCTGTATCGCGGCCAACCGGCTGATCTGTCCATGCGCGTTGGCCTCGCGCAAGCGGGCGAAATCCAAATTGAGCTAATCCAACCGACGGTGGATGGCCCCTGCGCCTATCGCGATACAGTTAAACCCGGCGAATTGAAATTCCACCACATGTGCTGCTGGACCGACGACATCGATGCCGACATTGAATATTACGCATCCATCGGGTGCGAAGCCGCAAACCTGGCCAAGGCTGGCGACATGCGCTTTGGCTATTTCGACACAAACCCGCTGATGGGCTGCATGATCGAAGTGATCGAACGCAACCCCGCTGCCGAAATGATGTTTGCCCGCATCAAAGAACTGGGCAATAACTGGGATGGCAAAGACCCATACCGGACTGTTGATCAACTATTTGGGTAAGGTTAAGCCAGCTCACCCTTCAGGGCCTGGGCAATCAATACCTTGGAGTTTTCAATCCCATAGAGCGCAATGAACGAACCCATGCGCGGGCCTTGTGATTGGCCCAACAGGGTTTCGTACAGGGTCTTGAACCATTCTCTCAGCGGGTCAAATTCGTGGCGTTTACCGATTTCGTATATCTCGGTCATGATATCTTCAGCCGACGCGTCAGCCTCCATACCTTCTAGCGAGGCCAGCAAGTCTTCAATGGCGGCCACTTCTTTGCCTTCCGGGGCGCGGAAGCTTTTTGTCGGCGCCACGAAATCTTCATAATAGGCAATGGCATAGCCAACCAGGCGGTCCAGCAGCGGGTGGTTTTCCGGCGTTGCGCCCGGCGCATATTGGCTGATGAAGCTCCACAATTTGGCCGGGCTATCGGCATGGCTTGCACCCACCAGATTCAACAGCAAGCCGAAGGTAACCGGCATGTCTTCCGTTGGTGGATTGCCGTTATGAATATGCCAGGCCGGGTTGGCCAACTGTTTGTCAGGCTCTTGGCCCGAATAAGCATCAAGGAACTTGATATATTCATCCACCGCTTTGGGGATCACATCAAAATACAGACGCTTGGCCTTGCGCGGCGACTGGAACATGTACAGTGACAGGCTTTCAGGCGTGGCATATTTCAGCCATTCCTCAATGGCAATGCCATTGCCCTTGGACTTTGAGATCTTGGCGCCTTTATCGTCGAGGAACATCTCGTAACTAAAGCCCGCAGGCGGCGTTGCCCCCAAAATGCGGGTGATTTTGCCCGATAGATTCACTGAATCAATCAAGTCCTTACCAGCCATTTCATAGTCTACGCCCAGGGCAACCCAGCGCATGGCCCAATCAACCTTCCATTGCAGTTTGCAATGGCCACCGGTTACCGGCACTTCTGTGCACGTGCCGTCTTCTTCCTCATAGGTAATGGTGCCGGCCTCAACATTGCGGTCGACCACTGGCACCTGCAGCACGTGCCCTGTCTTGGGACAGATCGGCAGGAAGGGGCTGTATGTTTTGCGGCGTTCTTCACCCAATGTTGGCAGGATGACATTTATAACGGCATCGTAACGTTCCAACACTTTCAGCAAGGTTTCGTCGAACTGGCCCGATGAATAACAGTCGGTAGAGCTGAGAAACTCATACTCAAAGCCAAAGCCATCCAAAAAAGCCTTGAGGCGGTTATTGTTCGTTTCACCAAAACTAAGGTTGCTGCCGAACGGATCTGGCACCTTGGACATCGGCAGGCCAAGGGCGGCTGTCAGCATTTCCTGGTTGGGCAGGTTGGGGGCCACTTTACGGAAACCGTCCATATCATCGGAAAATGACACGAGGCGTGTCGGGCGATCAGACAGTATCTGGAACGCCTGGCGCACCATGGTTGTGCGCGCCACTTCGCCAAAGGTGCCAATATGCGGCAGACCAGACGGGCCATAGCCTGTCTCGAAAACAACAGGCTCATCTTGCGGTTTGCCCATTTTGTCGAGCCGCTTGATCAGATTCCGTGCTTCGGCAAAGGGCCAAGCGTTGCTGTTTTCGGCAAGGTCACGCAAATTTTCCATCGAATTCTCCATGGCGCAGGATTTATAGGCATCCGCCCCGTGCCGTCAACCAATTGCTTTTGATTGCAACCGGATTCCCAAGCCTTACTGTAGGGCCATGAACGCTGCCTTTTCACCCATCGCCCGCGATTGTCCTGCCCTGATTGTCGGGGTATTTGAGGCCACTTTGCTGTCTGGCGATGGTGAGGTGGATGGCCTGACGATTGATCAAGCCAATAAAGCGCTGAACCAAAGCCACCATCTGATTTGCCATGAACCGGGTACAGCCAACCGCCTGCGGCGTGACCGTCTTGATGGCCAGTTAGATGTGCTGGACCTATTTGCCTTTGTGCACCCAGCCAAATTTTGCCTGCCAACCCCCCACGGGCTAGCCGAAGCGTTAAACCTGCGCCCGCCCAGCTTCGACCCAACCGACCAGGCTGCAACCCTGCTGCAGGCCACCGGCACAATGTTGGACTCCCTCAGTGCCGACACCTACCCAGACAAAGAAGAAGCGCTGCTGATTGCCCAAACCATGGCACGAGCGGGCTGGCCGTGGGGGCCAGATGTCGTACTGGCGCTATCTGGCGAGGCCGTGACAGCCAAGAACCCTGGCGGGCGCACGGGCATGAATGTGTGGCGCAACTTGCCAGAATGGGAAGATGATGCCCCCCTGCCACCGCCAGACGACCAATCTGTCAAACGAGGTGAGACGCTGCAGCGACTGGCCGAGCTGCTGGGCCAAGGGGCTGAAGACCGCGAACCCCAACGCCATTATGCTGGCGATGTTGCACAGGCCTTTCGTCCCCGAGAGATCGCCAGTGCCCCCAACACCGTGCTGGCCGAGGCAGGCACAGGTGTGGGGAAGACCCTGGGCTACGTGGCCCCCGCGACTCTATGGGCTGAAAAGAACGGCGCACCGGTATGGGTGTCGACCTATACCAAAAACCTGCAACGGCAAATCGACCAAGAGCTCAACCGCCGATACCCGGACCCGGATGAAAAGGCTGAAAAGGTGGTCGTTCGTAAAGGGCGCGAGAACTATTTGTGCCTATTAAACTTGGAGGAATCCGTCGCCCGCGCCCAAATGGTGCCCGAAAATCTGACCCGCCTGGGCCTGGTGGCCCGTTGGGCACGCTATACCCGCGATGGTGATATGGTCGGCGGCGACCTGCCGGGCTGGCTGTTGCAGCGCCTGGGCATGGGGCGGGCATCCGGCCTGACAGACAGGCGCGGCGAATGCGTTTATGCCGGGTGCCAGCACTATCGCAAATGCTTTATCGAGCACTCATCACGCAAGGCAAAATATGCCGACCTCGTGGTGGCCAACCATGCGCTGGTGATGGTGCGGGCCGCCCGTTACGGCCACGAAGATGGCATGCCCACGCGCTATATTTTCGATGAAGGGCATCATGTGTTCGACGCTGCCGACAGCGCCTTTTCCTCACACCTGACGGGCTTGGAAACATCCGAGCTGCGCCGCTGGGTCCGAGGCGGAGAAAGCAGCCGCCGCAGCCGTGCACGAGGGCTGGAAACCCGTGTTGGTGATTTAGTGGGCGACCATGAACAAGCCAATGACGCCATGATGCAAGCCATTCGCGCCGCCGCCCAACTGCCTGGTGAAGGCTGGCAGGCCCGGCTTAACGAAAACAACCCGCAAGGCCCGGCCGAGAAATTCCTGGCAGCCTTACGTGCCCATGTGCACGCTCGGTCAGCCAATGGGTCCGACAATTATTCCCTCGAGGCACCAACCAATGAACCCGCCACGATTTTGCTGGAAACTGCTGAAGAATTTGAACGCGCCTTACAAGCTATCGGCAAGCCCTTGCAAGAGCTGTCGCGACTACTGAAGAAGCACATTGCAGACCATGCTGAAACGCTCGATTCATCGTCGAAAAACCGGCTGGATGCTGCCAGCGAAGGCGTGCTGTGGCGGGTAGAGGCCATGGTATTACCCTGGATGTCGATGCTGCACAGCATGCGCGAAGGTGACAAGGACGGCTTTGTTGATTGGTTCTCCATTGCTCGTGCCGGCCCCCGCGAAATAGATTGTGGCATGCACCGACATTGGGTGGACCCCACAGAAGCCTTCGCCCGCACGGTGTTGGAACCCGCCCATGGCGTGGTGATAACCTCTGCAACCCTGCGCGACGAAATTGATGAAAACACCAGCGAAGACACCACCACCACAGACTGGACACGGGCCGAAATGCGGACGGGCTTCAACCATTTGGCCCTGCCCGCCCGTCGCACCAGCGTTGCATCGCCCTTCAACTACGCAGCCAATACCCGCGTTATCGTCGTGAATGACATCAACAAGAACGACCCGGCCCAGGTGGCCAGTGCCTACCG
>Ga0055584_100003633_pt1 | contig 15179 bp, 5 predicted proteins | sample OSDHelmetaG_FD_58716 | JGI IMG/M metagenome (GOLD analysis project Ga0055584, IMG submission 58716) | Pelagic marine sediment microbial communities from the LTER site Helgoland, North Sea, for post-phytoplankton bloom and carbon turnover... | ecosystem: Environmental > Aquatic > Marine >... | reverse complement strand
CTATCACCCTCTTCCGATTGAACACAGCCGAGAATATCGCCGTAACGCGCAAAAAAGGTATCAATTAAGTATTTCGCAGCCATTAGAAAATGTATTTCTTCCGTGAGTATGGAATGTTCATCAATTTTGTCTTTTTAAACTGCTTTTGAATTCCTTTCATTAGATTCATGAAGCGCCGACGTCTAAACCATTTATCCCCATCCTCGGTCATATAATACCGACTTTTTTCGTCATAGACCAATTTCGGCATTCCGGGCAGAAACATGGGTTGTTCGTCTTTAAAGCATGACTTAATGTGGCACTCCAAATACAATATGAAATTGCGCACATCGCGTTCACCGGAAATTACGACGACATGTTTTTCTCCCGTACTATCAGCATTTATTTTTAAAATAAACTCGGTCCAAATTTCAAAATTGTCCCGACGGAACTCATAAATAAAATTTGCATTCACATTTTCAGCCGAAACATATTGTAGTCGCTGAGCGCTACATGTCAGAGAGAAAAACAAAAAACTTATGAGAACATTAAGTCTCCGCATACTTTCCGAAACTTAAACCTACTGAAAAATTGAGCCCAGACCAGTCAGAATGAAAATAAGGCATGCCGCCCTGGAAACGCGGAATGTTCAGGGGATTATTTATCGTAAACGTGAGACGAGTCCATGGCAGGAGAAGAACTCGTACTGAAATGGATGGATTCAGCACCCCGTATTCCAAAAGATAGGACGCCCCATAGGAAGTTTGAACAAACTTTGAATCCCAGTCGTAGTAATACAATCCGCTGTATGTTCTACGGTAGTTCGGGGTAACATTACGCTGTAAGTACCAAAATATTTCAGACTTGGTTGAACGCTTGAGGCGCGCGTGGACATTGAATGAATAGTTCCCTTTTAAATCCCATGAATCTTCTTGAAAAGTAAGTTGAGGAAGTGCGGATGCAATATTTAAACCGCTTACTTGATTCAATATTTCAGAGATACTATCCGTTCCAAGGTTATAGTCAACTCCCGCATACGAATACTCACCTTGATAACTTGTTTGGTTAACTGGAGTCAATGCAATAGTGAGAGGGAAATTTATTACCGACACTCCGACATCAAATGCGCTGGATAAGCTTTTTTCAATTCCCAAATTCACAGAGGTGAAAAACCTGCTGGGCCTTAAAACATTCAAGTTTGACGGATCATCCACGAGACTTTGTACTACCCCTTCACCAAATGTTTGAACCCGACCCGAATAAGCTAGACGGATGAAATTTGTATCCGTATTAAAAGCGCGTTCTACCAGGCATTCATCCGTGATAAACTTTATGCCTGCCAAGGGCACATCTAGATTTAACCGGAATCCCAACCTTGTACTCCCCGTTTTTTTGGAAAACCCATAATAGATGCGCTCCTTGAGCATGGCTTCCAAATTAATGCCTCTGTTTTGATTCAAATAATAGTCTTCTGTCAGACTTATCCCCTCCGTAACCAATTGAATAAAGTCCGCATCTACATTTATTTGACTCTCTTGAATTAATTCGATTCCAAAGATCTCAACTCTACCCTTGGCGCTTCTGACCAAGGCCATAGGACGCACATGAAGACTATTTCCGACGAATAAAACATCATTAGCGCGAGCAAGAGTTTGTAAATTATTGCCGACGTCCCCTCCTAAAACCTGCCCAAGTTTGAAATTGGTTTGAGCTACGAGATCAAACTGCCCAAGTTCTAAATAAAACTTTGGCGATTCATCCACCCCAGGGTTGAACGCAAATCGATCAATAGGGTTTAAAATTGACTGCGAAGAAAGTTGTCCTTTTACCGCGAATCCGAAGCAAAGGCTGAATAAAATGATTATGGTCTTAAAGTGAGAACCCATAATTCAATTTTGCTTGAAGAGCAAAGGCTAACTCTAAATAATCTGACGGCTTCAAGTACACAGCACTTGGGTAAGATGATGTGTTCATCGTGACAGAATAAACGATGTTGCGTACATCCGGCATCAGCGGAACTTGGGTTGCATCTAGTTCGAATTCACCATCAATAATTCCTTGTGATAGCTCAAGGGTGTCTGTGAACAGAATGCCAAAATTTGCATCCGTAAATTCTAATTGCACTACCACATCTAGCGGAATCGTTGATAATCCACTGTATATCAAGGAAATGGATTCAATATTATCCGTTGTTGACGTGTCCAGAAGTTCTCCGGTGGAAATTGTGTCGGTAATTCCTAGTCCGCTAATAGCGAACTTGCTTCTTTGTAAGATGGCTATATCAGCATTTAAGTCCTCACCCTTTTGAACGAAATTTGCCACTCCGCCTGATTGGACTGGGGTCGATGCAATCGTGCTTTCCGCTCCAATAATAAAAGTATTGGACGGTATTTCGATAAACGGCACTTCAGGCTTTGGTGAAATGAGCAAAGTTGAAGGGCGCTCTCTCGGATATACTTTTGTCGCAGGATAGTCAATTGCAAAATTTGTTACTGACTCAAGGAAGGTTCCTTGAGAATTGATGCTGCCTAGGTCCAGATCCAAGAATATTGGCACACCTATACTATTCGTGAAACTCATCGTAAGCTCCGGTTCATAAAAAAGCATGGTTGCACCCGGAAAGAGGTCAACGCTTTCAATGACCACGGAGTCACTCCCGGAAAAACTGTATTCACCGAAATATCCGGTTGCCCCCTTCAATTGAACATTTCTAAATTCCATCTCGATACGAATAGCTTCATCAAATGTGAAGTCAATACAATCAGAAATATCCGCCAACTCAACGAGCGCATCTAAAACAAACGTATTGGGAGTACCTGTATAGCCTAAGTCCACGGTGACATTTTGGATCAATACTGTTCCCGTGTCCGGTAATAATGGACTCGTGTTTATTTGAAAGCCAAATTCACCAAAGCCATCAAAAGAATTTGGAAGCAGAATGCTCGTGAGTATTCCGTCATTGATGGGCGATTCAATGGAATACTTTATTTCGGCATACTCAATGTCTATTTCCGATAAAATGACCCCTGTTGGCAGGCTCAGAGTTTGCTCAATGACCTCAGAGTATAATTGGCTTTGAGGGAAAATGACACTTCCTTCTTCAACCTCCAAACCCTGAGTCGTTAGGTTCATAGTAATCGCATCTGACGTGTTGATATACACCAATTGCCCACCACTACCCAACGTCGAAACAGAAATCATTTGAACCGTTAAGGATGCGCCAATTTGTTTTCCCACAAGTGACTTTATCTGGCTCACCGTTTGACCTGGAGAAATATTTAAAAAATTAAAACTTGCGAGTTGGGAGTTATTGGTTGTATTCACCAATGCCATAACCATAGAAACTGGTGTCGGCCAACCATTCGTGATGGATAGATCACAAGTCCCTTGAGACAAAAGAGCCGAGCAAATGGGAGAAGACCCTTGCATGGGATATTGCCCACCGGCAATTGGCCCCAATTGAGGAAAAACTTGGGTTGTCCCATTAAGGCTTTGAACAAGCGTGTTTGTTGTTCCGCCTGCTGCCGCACCGAACTGGCTTAATGTCATTGAATTGGAGACCGTAAAATTGGGTAGAGTAACATTCCCAATTGAAAAAGAATCCACTATTCCAAAATCAGGCATTTCTGGCAATAATGAGTCCGCATAAATGGTCAAGGCAGAATCAATGCGCTGCTCCAAGAAAAAACTGGAAGTATCACTATCTAAAGCGGGCACGGCATTATCAAATGCGTCAGAGAGAAGGAGGGACACATTTCCAATCGGGACATTATAATTAGATTTCAGTGTCCCTGATATATCATCGATCCCCAAATATTCCCCCGTGCATGCCTGCAGTAAGCTTATTAAAATTAGACTGCAACGCCAGAGCTTCATTGGATGGAGTATAAAATGATATCGGAGCTTTTATTTTTTCGAAGTACCCGAGACAACAAAATATTTTTAGTGTCCACGACAATAAAATTAAAATCGTCCCCTTCCGTATTAAACGGACCTGGTAAAGCTTGAGGCACATTACTTCCTTTAACAAGACAGAAAATTTCCAATCCTCGGCCTTCGATGTACCTGGAGAAATAAATGTTCCCGTAAGAGTCGACACTCGGAAACAACTCATCTCCTGGGGAATTGACGACGTCTAGATTCTGCGGTTCGCTCCAAAGATGCGTTCCCTTTCGCACGCAATAATAGATATCATAGCCACCCTTTCCTCCCGGTTCGTTACTTACATAAAACAAGACGTTTTGACGTGTATCAAAAAAAGGTTGTTGGTAGCTGAAGTCTGGGTTGATAAATGGGAGTAAACTGCACTCCGAGGAAGCTTCATTAATATCTACTTGAAGCAGTTCAAAAGGCAAAACCCCTTCAAAGTTTTTTTCAAAACGATTTCGGCTTATGAACATAGTCTTTAAATCACCTGAAAAACTAACGGACCCAATGTTGTATTTGACCGACTCTAAATCGCAAAGTCCCGTTTTGTCGAACGCACTCACTTCATTCGTCTTCAAATTATATAAGAACAGGTCTATTTTATCTTCCCGGATTAGACGCGAAATTCCTTTACGCCCGTTGGAGCAAAATACGATGTACTCACGCGTCATGGGCGCCAAACCAAAATCATTGCTCTTTGTGGTAACCAAAGGCTTTGCAATATAGTTGGAGCGCAGAAACGCCGGAAACTCCTGGGCTCTGAGTCCAAAGGAGAATCCCAGCGCAAAGGCTAAGCACAAGAATTTAATTAAGGAAGAATATGGGCGTTTCAATTTTTGACTTTTCATTGATGAAATCAACACTTAACCCGAAGGTGTGCGATTGTTTGCTAAAATATCGAAGCGAATTTGCCGGATAGGAATATTTATAAAACACTTTAAATCCTCTGGATTCAAAAAAGGCATTAAATCCGTAATCAGACGAGTGTTTATGCAATCCCACCCGCAATTCTGGTGTAAGAAAGTATTGGCCGTACAAATTCAGCACATTTGGGGAGCCCTGCTCCAAAACTAAACTGCCCGAATATGCAATTTTCACAGTGGGACTAAATTGGGTTTCTGCCCCGCCGAAAAAGCATACAGATCTTGAGGTGTAGTTATCTATTAAGAATTGCCCTTTTACAACATTAAGCAAAGAAAGACCTGCGTAACTATTTGGCGCATAGTAGAGACCACTTAGATCCAGATTGTAGTAAAACGTATTGTACACAGCGGTATTAATAGAAATATCAGCAACTTCAATAAACCGCTCCTTGTTCAGATCCATGTTGAAATTATGAAAACCATGTTTCATCCCAAATGAAAAATACTCGGTCCTGGAAAGTTGCAAGTGATATGCCGTGGAAAAAGAGAACGTATTACTCTTGATGGGTCCGATTTCATCTGAAACAACCGCTGCAGATAACCCAAGACTCAAATCAACAAGCTTGTAGTCAAACGTGGTTATGGAAGTTTTTGGGGCACCTTCAATACCTAGATATCGGTAATCAGTCAAGAAAGAAATGGTACCACTATACATCCCCGAAAAAGACGGCGCTAAAACAATCGGATTGAAAATATATGTGCTCAACGAAGGATTTTCCTGGCTATACACTTTTAGGGCAGAGCAAACAGCAAGGGAAAACAGGATTATTTTATGTTTTCTCATCGCTGAATGTATAAGTATCCTATGTGTCGAATACCAATGGAGGGAATTTCCAATGTGTAATAGTAGGTTCCTGTTGGCAAGTAGCCATCGGGGTTTTGAATGATCGATGTCCGAGAAGTTTCGCCGTCGAATGAGTTGTCATAAGGAGCCATTCGATACACGAGTTCTCCATTTCGGTTATAAATGCTCAGAATATTATCTGGATAGGCATCAATTCCTGGAATTTCTAGATTGTCATTTACGCCATCTCCATTTGGTGTAAATACTGTGGGTATAAAAACATCACAATAATCGACATCCAAGAAGTTGGGGAACCCATCTTTGTCACAATCGTCGTAAACCACGCCGTCTCGATCATAATCGCGCTCCAAGAAATCTGAAAGGCCATCGCCATCAGAGTCAGTATCTAGATAATTCGGGATTCCATCAAAATCAAAATCTGTAAAACCATCGTCCTGATCAGGAATAGAATCGCAATCTGCATCTGTGGTGGGAATAGTCACGGTTCCTTCGAATGTGCAGAGGTTTGCATCAGTAATGATATACTCGTATTCAAAGCCATTCAATCCTGATACTTGGAGTGTTGTATCCTCTGTCTCCCATAGAATGCTATATGGGACGGTTCCGCCCGTAATAGCCACATCGGCAACACCCGTGGTGTCAAATTGGCAATTGACCCCGGAAATAATTGAAGCTGTTCCGATCAAAGGCAATGGCTCATTGACGGTCACAGTATTTGAAACCGAATATTGCCCTTGACATCCTGCCGTATCAATAACCTGCATGCTATATGAATCGGCATAAAGGTTTTTGAAAATGGCACTGTCTTGATAGGTCATTCCACTATCTATTGAATACCGCAATAAGTTTCCACCAAAGGCCACAATTTCGATTTGACCTGAATTATTGCCAAAGCAATCCACGTCCTTCACGATTGCGCTTGAAATGTAGAAAGAATCGGGTTCATTAATAATGAACTGTCCCCAGGCATTCGGGAAGGCGGTGCAGCCATTCACGTCGGTGATATGGTACGTATACGCACCTGTGTCCAGGTTGAGGAAAGTCGACTGACCTAACATTGTCAATCCCGAATCAATACTGGCGAGAGGGCCTACTCCTCCATCGATATCAAAGGTGATCCATCCATCCATTGATCGGTAACATTTGGAGTCTTGGAAACTAATATTTCGCACCACTAAGGAGTCTGGCTCCTTCACCGTGGCGTAGACTTGGAGCAAACATGAATTATCATCCGTGATGCTGGCGGTGTAATAATCAGCCCCAATAGAATCAATCTGCGGTCCAGTCCCCACGTTATTCAATAACCCGTCTTGCCATAATACCCCATACGTTGTCGTTGCGCTCAGGGTGCCTCCTGAAATATTCAAGGAGACAGATCCGAACTCATCGTCTTTACAAACATTGTGGTTGACCGTCGTAATTGCCGCGAGAGGGAGAGGATTTATCACCGAATAATTCAAGGTGTTTACAGACAACCCATTAATCACAATCGGACAATTGTTGGAATCAGTTGCCAATACTGTGTACGCCCCTGCAATGAGTGAGTCAAAAATGGGGTTCAGAGAATATTTGATTCCATTATTTACGGAGTACAACGTTGGCATGTTACCTCCTGTAACAGTCAGGGTAATTTCCCCGTCATTGAAATTGTGACAGGTTATGTCCTTTTTCGCCACTTCACGGATAATCAATGGATCGGGCTCAAAGAGGGTAACATACCGACTTAAACCATCAACCACTTTAAGCGGACAAGCGTTGGAATCAATGATGTTCACTAAGTAATTGCCCCCTTCAAGACCGCTAAATACGGGATTTGAACCGTTCAAAGTAGCCGTGCCAGAGATCGCATATGTCAATGGCCAATTTCCTCCGGTGGCCGTGATTTCTACTAAACCATCCTTATCTCCAGAACACGTCACTTGGGTAGTAATAATGTTTCTTAAAGTGAGTGAATCTGGCTCATTGAGAATGATTGTTAGCGGAACTTGGGAATATAACGGGCACTGATTGGCGTCCTGAACTCCAATCACGTAGTTGCCTGGGAGCAGTCCCGTGAAGGTCGGCGTTTGAACATAGAAACCTTTTGTTGCATCAATGGAATAGGATAATGGAGTGTTTCCACCGCTGGAGATTATTTCTATTCCCCCATTCTCAAAGTCTTTACATGTTACATCTGTGACATTGATCGCATTGACAAATAAGCTATCAGGCTGATCCAACAATACACTTGTCGTGACTTTTTTCAGTACCGGACAGAATTTATTGTCTCGAACCTTGATGTTGTAGTTGGCAGAAGACAATCCTGTGAATACTGAAGCACTTTGGTACGAAATTCCATCGTTTATACTGAAGGATTTTGTGTTTCCGCCTGTTGCAGTGATTTCAATAGATCCATTCGTATAGCCATTACATGTCGGCTCAATCAATTTGATTTCCCATAGGGTTAAACTATCTGGCTCTGTTAGTACTTGAGTACTCGTCACACCTGGCTCAAAGAAGATATCACAATTTTTACTGTCCTCAATTTCCACGAAATATGTCCCGGCACTTAATCCATTATAGAAGCTAGAGACGCTATAATTTGACCCAGGATCAATGCGGTAACGAAGGACATTCCCCCCTTGACCATTAATAGAAATCTGACCATTCTGTGAATTCTTACAATCCAAGTTCTGTTTTGTGATACTGAGTATTCTCGCAGAGTCGGGCTGCGCTACGAATACCTGCGGTACTGTATTATACGTAGCCACACACCCTTTGTCATCTGAAACGGCAATACTGTAATTTCCTGAAGTCAGATTAATAAACGAACTATCTAACTGATAGCTTGAACCATTATTAATACTGTATTTCCTTATGTTTCCCCCGGTCGCCATGATTTCAATCATACCATCTCCACCATCGTGGCACGAAACTGGAGTAATCACATAATTGGAGACATACAAGAGATCTGGCTCAGTGATGATGACCGTTCTTGTGGACTGATAATAGACGCTGCAATTATTAACATCGCGTACTCGAATCGTGTATGTTCCAGGCGTAAGTCCTTCAAATATGTTCGAATAGGACCATGTAACCCCATTATTAATTGAATATTCCAAAAGGTTTCCACCTCCTGCGAGAATTTCAATGGACGCATCATCTGAATCATAGCAGCTTGAATTTTCTGCTATGAAACCTGTGACAATGACTGAATCTGGTTGATCCAATTGGTACTCTTTATTTGCCTTGTAGGTGACTTCGCAGCCTTTTGAGTCAAGCAATAGAATGCGGTATTCTCCCGCTCCCAAGCCCGTAAAGAGGCTCTGTGTGGAGAAGTTTACTCCATTATTTATCGAGTAGGAAAGGACATTGCCCCCTGAAGCAATAATCTCAATGCTTCCGTTTGTGGATCCATTGCAAAGTGGTTCGTTCGCCGTGATCGACTCCACAATGGCTGAATCCGGACGCGTTAGAGAGAATGTTCTATTTACGTTGTACGTAACTGGACATTGATTTTGGTCTTTGACGGTGAGATAATATGATCCATGAGACTGATTAGAGAAAATCGGTGCTGTCTGGTAACCAAGCCCTCCATCAATATTGTATTCTTTCAAACGACCTCCCGTAGCCACTACTTGTACCTGACCGTTGGCACTGTCAAAGCATGTCACATTGGAGTTGATCAAGTTTGAAACGATTAGTTTTCCGGGTCGACCCACATTTTGAGTGGCACTAAACGTTCCAAAATTCGCCGGACAGCTATTGTTGTCCGTGATGTCAATCGTGTATGGGCCATGAGCCAAGGTGGTAAACGTTCCGTTGGTGGAGTAACTCACTCCTCCATTGATCGAATATTTCAAGTTTGTGCCTCCCGATGCACTTAAAACGATTTCCCCATCAGAAAACTCGAAACATGAAGTAGAATCCACCACGATGGATTGAACGATTATTTCATTGGGTTGTGTGAGGACTTGCGTTTGAGGAATTTCATAATAAGCCTGACACAATTTGTTGTCTGATACCGCAATTGAATAGGTGCCCGCATCGAGCCCAGTAAAGTTGCCAGTGGCTGCCGTTGTGGCTCCATTATCAATACTATATGCCTTGGTATTACCGCCAAAAGCTGTGATTGTTAATACCCCACTTCCATCATTATAACATGTCAGATTTTGCTTGGATACAGTCGAGACAATCAATGAATCTGGTGATGTTACTGTCTTACTGAACGAACGCGAACAACCCACCGCATCATATACCGTTACTTGATAAGCTCCTGCGATTAGACCTGTAGCAATAGCCGTTGTTTGCAAATTCGGATCATTCCATTGGTATTGATATCCGGTCGTTCCAATGTTCCCTCCCGAGGCGGAGACACTGATTTGACCATCTGCACTGCCAAAACAAGACGTTGGGGTTGCGGTCAAAACTGCTGCAATAGCCGAGGCTTGGTTTAATGTTACCGCGGACGCAGAATTTGCCTCACAATTATTCGCATCCTTGACTCGCAATTGGTATTGACCAAATGGAAGCGACTTCGTATTTGAACTTTGATAGGTTACCCCATTGTCAAATGAATAGACATATGGAGGAGTACCCCCGGATGCCGTAATAGTGATGGACCCATTGTTCCCATAACATTGTGGATCCTGTTTTGTACTCGACAGTGCCAAAGCCGTAGGCTCAGTCACTTCGGCTGATGCAGAATCCTTACAGCCTCTATTGTCCGAGACAATGACACGGTAAATATCTGCTTCCAGACCAACAATCAATGACTGCGTTCCAATACTCACATTAGCGCCGGACTTTTTCCAGGTGTAACTATATGGAGCCAAACCAGAGGATGCCACGACCGAAAGTTGACCGTTATTGCCTGCATTGCAGCTCACATTTTGAACCACAGTAATGTTAGAAACTGGGGCATACACAATGACTTTTACCTCTTCCAATGGGCTCTCACAACCCGTTGTCGGATTGAATTCGGAGGCGTAATAGGTTTTGGTTCCCGGATTTGTCGTATTTGGGATGGGTGCACCTGGGAGCAAGGTTACTCCATCGGAATCATACCAACGGACCTGATTCGAAGTGACGTTCGCCGAAGCGCTTAATGGGGTATTGATGGGTGAGCCCAAACATCTATATGTTGATGCTGCCACGATGGGCGTATTGGGTAGCGCGCTAACCGTCACTTTGATTCGAGCCCGGTCACTTTCACAACCCGTTGAATTACTCTTTTGAGAGACGTAATAATAAGTTTGACCCACATTTGTCGGGGAAATCGTGGGAGAAACGGTCGACGCGACTCCTCCAACTTGGGTAGAATACCAATTAAGAGAATTTCCATTGGAAACTGAGACCAGATTTATCGCCGAGAAGGCGGCTTCGCCCTGACAAATCACGGTATCTGATACAATCGGCTTCGCAGGATTTGGGGAAACAGAAACTGTAACCACATTGGATGGCTTGGTAACACCATTGTCGACAACGACTCTCCGATAATACATGGTTTGCGCAGTCGGAGGGGGTGTATAAGTCAATGAAATGGCCCCTGCAATGTTATTCCAAACAGCATTGGCCGTACTATCCTGCCACTGATATGTGAACGACTCTGATCCCCCTGATGCCGCGGTTTGAGATACCAATGACGCGGGCTGGAATCCTGAACAAATAATTTGGTTTGCGCTAATTAAGCCAGCATTCAAAGGCCGTGCGATGATTTTGATTGTATCCTCTTCTGAACAGCCATTATTATCCGTTCCAACCACCTTAAATATCGTTGTGGAATTCAATGTGCCCGCCACTGTGCGCGTATTTGTCGTACTTAAGACGTTGGTTGGGGTCCAAGAATAGGATACTAGACCTGAAGTTGCATTTAAATTGACTGTGGCCCCTGGAGGCAGATACCTACCGTTCAATGGGATTGCTTGCACCAACGGTTTGGCATTGACACTGATGAGCACAGGGGTGGTATATCCATCGATTCCATTATCCAATACCTTGCGACGGAAATACTTTGGTGTGGTAATAATTCCAGAGTAAACAAGAGATTTACCGCTCTGATTTGGAATAGTAGTGTAATTAATATTATCCGAGCTAATCTCCCAGGAATATGCAAAAATCCCTGAACCCCCTGTTGCCAGGCCAATATTTCCAATGGAATCCAACAGTTCCCCTTCACACAAACTCGTTGGGTAACCCGCGATGGAACCCGCTGACAGCGGCGTCACTTTTACCTCGATAGTATCTGAATTGCTACATCCATTGACATCCGTACCGGTGAGAATGTAATCTGTTGTCACAGAGGGGCTTACTGTGATAAATGATGTGGTTCCAACTTGCGTACCAAGCGTTGTCCATGAGTATGTCCCCCCAGGTGCCAATCCAGCCCCCGTTAGATTCACTGAAGCGCCCGGAGGAATTGCGGATAAATTGGATGTGGCTACCACGGTTGGTTTATTCAAAACCGAGATGGTCGCCACGTTGGAGGCTTGCTTCACTCCCATATTGACCGCCATCCTACGATAGAAGACAGTAGAGAAGGCAGCGGAGGTGGGGAGCAAGTTTGTCGAATTTGCTCCGGGAATGGCCGTCCAAGTCACTCCATCCGTGCTCTTTTCCCACTCATATGTGAAATTTCCTGATCCACCACTGGCCAAGCTTGTGCTAAAAATTTGTGGGGGTACTTGGCCTATGCAAACATCATTCGTTCCATCGATGGTTCCGCCGTTGATTGGGACCACGACAACTTTCACATTTCCTGTGTCTTGGCACCCATTTAAATCCGTTCCGTTTACCGTGTATGTGCTTGTGGTATTGATTTGGCCTGTGATCGGTGCTCCCGTCGTTGAACTTAAGTATGCGGTATTCGCTCCAGTCCAAGCATAGGTTACCCCGCCCGTAGCATTAAACGTAACTGTTGCTCCTGGAGGCACTTGTTTATGACTTGTGAGTGCCGAGACCTGTGGTTTAGAATAAACCGTAATGGTCATATTGGCAGAGAGTGTATCCACTCCCGAATCAAATACTCTTCTTCTGAAATAGGTTGTCTGATTTCTAATTCCCGGAGAGTAGAATAACTGCGTGGCTGAAGCGACGGTGTTCCAGTTTACTCCATCTAAAGACTCTTCCCATTGAAGTGTGTATTGTCCACTTCCGCCAGAGGGTGACCCGAGGTTCTGAATAGGATTAAAGGATGACCCTTCACAATTGGCTTGGTTTGGCCCGATGGAACCAGGAAGCAGCTTGACGACTGAAACGGTGGTGTACCCTGTGTCCGAGCAGCCGTTTTGATCTACCCCTATCGCGTTAAACGAAGAAGTGGTATAAATGGTCGCGGTGTGTGGCAACGATGTCCCTATTTGCCCATTAGGTCCATTCAGGGTGTAGGTAGTCGCCCCGCTGGCGGTCAACGTGATTCCTCCACCACGAGGGATAGATGTTTTATTCGAGGAAAGCGACACAGTCGGACGCTGAATAGGTTGGACCGTGCAAATATTGGAGTAGGCCGTAACTCCCAAATTGGTCACTTTTCTGCGATAAAATACATTGAGTGTCACCTTATCCGAAATACTTGGAGAGGTGGTGACTGCACCTGTTACGGTTGTCCAGTTAATATTGTCTGTACTCTTTTCCCACGTATAGGTATACCCATTGCCTGTTCCGCCATTCGCAGCATTCACTTCAGCAATACTCCCCACTTCACTGCCAATGCACACGTTTTTCGTTCCACTAATGGTTCCTCCATTCAACGGAAGCACCTTGACTAAAACAGACATCGTATCAGAGCATCCCTGGCTATTGATCCCGTTTGCAATATACCGGGTCGTTGATCCGGGTGTGGCTGTAACATTTGCTCCCACTGAAGCGCTCAATCCAGTACCTGGAGACCAAGAATAGGTACTAGCTCCGGTGGCACTCAAATTCACTTGCGCTCCTGGAGGAATTTGCGCGTAATCTGAAGTGACCAAAACCACGGGTGCTGGAGCCACGGAAACACTTATGGTATAGGTATTGGATACACACCCTAGCGATGATGTTCCCACGACAGAATAGACGGTCGAAATGGTGGGCTGAACCGTGAAACTTGCCAAGGTGGAAACAGTTCCGCCCGATTGTGTAGACCAATTGTATGTAGATCCACCCAAAGCACTCAATGTGATGGACTCTCCTTGACAAATGGCATTGTTTACCTTATTCGAACTAACTGTCAGTGTTGGGCTTGGATTCACTGTAATTGTTACAACATTCGAGAACGCAAATGCCGTTTGATCGTTCGTCTTTCTTCGATAGAATGTCGTGGTTGACAATGGAGTGGAAAGGGACAAATTCACCGCGGTTTCACCACTGATGTTGCTAAAATTCACATTGTCCGTTGAACTCTCCCATTGGTAGGAGAAGTTCCCACTACCACCTGTAGAAGCGATACCCGAAATCGCATTTGGCAAGTTCCCGGAACAAATGGTTTGATTCGTACTAATTGCCCCGGCCACAATGTTTCGGACATAAATATCGATTGTGTCCGAACCTATACAACCATTTCCATCCGTTCCTGTGACAGTGAAGGTGGTCTTACCTGCCCCCGCTCCGGTAATGGTGACCAAACTATTTGCAGCGTTTTGGGAAGTTGTGTTGGGCGTCCACGTATAGGTGGAAGCTCCTGAAGCGCTAATATTCATCGACCCTCCGGGAGGCATGTAGCGATTTGCGGAAGATGCCGAGACCACCGGATTGGGTAATACAGTAATTGTAACAACACCTGTCTCTTTGGAGATTTCTGAATCCGTAACTCTTCGCTTGTAATACGTAGTTTGGGTTACACTGGATGGCGTGTATGATTCCTGATTTGCCCCCGGGATGGCCGAATAGCCTAGAGATAAATCGGTCGATGAATACCATTGATAGATGTAGGTGCCACTTCCACCAGAGGCCGATTGCAGGTTATTTATCGGTTGAATCGTTGCTCCATCGCATAAGTTTTGATCCGACCCAATGGTGCCTGAATTCAACGGAGAGGTTTGGATGGTTAACCAGGCAGAATCCGCACATCCATTTGTCCCAATTCCATAGGCTACATATTTTCCTGTGCTTGGAATATTCAAGTCCAGCGGAGTGCCCGTGCCAACTTGAGTCGGAACCACCGTTCTCTTGTACCATGTGTACGAATTCGCATTGGCCCCGCCCGTAGCCGTCAGGGTAACCTTACCACCTGGGGGCACTGTCGTTTTGTTTGCGGTGACGTTGATCGCCGGATCAGGCTTAATGGTCAAGTTCACCGAATTTGAGAAGGAGGAAACGCCCATGTCCGTCACCTTTCTTCGATAGAACCGCGCGACATTTAATGTGTCGTACGAGTTGGGGCTATAATTAGAACTATTTGCTGTCGGGTTCGAAGAGGGTGTAATATCTGTCCAAACCAAATTGTCGCGGCTTCGCTGCCATGTGTAGGTGAAATTCGCCACTCCAGAACCTCCAGAAGCAGGTTGGCCCGCCACTTCCTCCATTAGGCTTGGCTTCTCTCCAAAACAGACAGCCTCATTGGCACTTTGAGTTGAAGATGCCTGAACTGT
>Ga0055584_100003632_pt1 | contig 15180 bp, 12 predicted proteins | sample OSDHelmetaG_FD_58716 | JGI IMG/M metagenome (GOLD analysis project Ga0055584, IMG submission 58716) | Pelagic marine sediment microbial communities from the LTER site Helgoland, North Sea, for post-phytoplankton bloom and carbon turnover... | ecosystem: Environmental > Aquatic > Marine >... | reverse complement strand
CGCGGGCGTCGACGACGTAGACGCCGTTGAACGCGCCGGCGACGTAGACGTAGTCGCCCTGCCAGGTCGTGTGCAGGGTCAGCCGCAGGTAGCTGTCGGGGTACTCGTAGCCGGGCAGGGCGAGGTGGCTGAGCCAGACCGGGGCGGTGGGGGCCGTGATGTCCCAGAAGCCGACGCCGCCGATGGCCTCTTGCCCGGGGACCTCCTCGTGGTAGTCGACGGCGACGAAGTCGCGGCCGTCGATCTGGGCAAACGCGAGGCTGTGGGACTCCCGCATCAGCGGCGCCGCGCCTTCGCCCACCTTGGTCGGGGCGCACGGTTCGCTCATGTCCCAGACCGTCAGGCCGCCGCCGCCCCACTCCGGCGACCAGGGGTTGAGCAGCCACCCGTCGTGCACGACGGCGAGGTTGTGGTGGTCTTCGTCGTCGGCGCCGCCGTCCAGGTAGGCGCAGTGCTCGCCCAGCTCCGCCTCGGCGAAGTCCACGGACGGGACCCCGGGGCCTGCGGCGGCCCAGTCGCCGGGCTCCGCGAACTGCGGGGCGACGGCGGCGGGGGCGCAGCCGGCGGCGAGCAGAAGCAGGGGGGCGAAGCGCACGCCGGCATCCTGCCAGCGGCCCGGCGGGCGGGCCAGGGTCCTTCGGCGTCGGGGGCCTGGCGCTCGAAGGCGAAGCCGCTGGGGGATCACCCCTGGGGGGTGCGGGGCTTGCGGGGCTCGCTCAGCGCGCCCGCACCGGGGTCGGCGGTCAGGGTCAGCTCGCCCTCCTGTTGGGCGAGGGACAGCTGCCCGGCGTCTTCGGACACCACGGCGAGGCCGCCGGCGCCGGCGGGTCCCACCCGGGACTGGATCGACGCGATGGCCCGGCTCGCGGCGCGGGCGTCCCCCGGCGCGCGGGACCCCTCCAAGGCCCGCAACGGCGCCACGGCGCGGACGTCGGCAAAGGCTCCCAGGGCCTCGGCGGCGATCTGGCGGACCTGGGGCTCGGGCTGCCGGAGCCAGCTCACCAGCAGGCGCTGAGACGCTGGCGCTCGAAGCGCCAGGAGCGCCCGGGCGAGGGCTTCGGAGGCGCCGGCGGTGGGGGCGAAGCGCAGGCCCCCGTCGGGTCGGACCAGCAGGTCGGGCCGTTGCAGCCGCGCCGCCGCCGCGAACGCCGCCCCCTGGACGTCGTCCTCAACGGAGCCCAGAAGCTCCGGCAGCCAGGCGTCGGCGGTGGGCTCGCCAACCAACTCGGTGGCCGCTTCGATGGCGGCGACCCGCTCTTCGGCGTGGGGGTAGGAGAAGTCGCGAGCCAGGGCGACCAGCGCGGGTTTGCCGGCCTCGCCCTGGGCCCGGGCCGCATCCAGGTGCAGGGCCGCGACCTCGGAGTTCAGGGCGCGCACCGCGAAGGCCTGGGCGAGCTCGGTGTCCGGGTACGTCTGCAGGAGGCGTTGGCCCGCGAAGAACCGGACCTTGGCCGCGGGATCCTCCGTCGCCACCTGCAGCAGCCGGCGGGGCCAGTCGTCGGCGGGGGGGGACAGCGCCTGGGCGATGGCGATGGCGTCCTGGACCCACTCGCCCAGCGACCCGAGCTCGGCGGGACGGAGCTGCCGCTGCGAGCGCAGGTGTCGCCCCCCGACCTCGAACACCCCCTGCCGGGTGGCGTCGGCGATCCGCTCGCGGGTCTCCGCGTCCAGCACCGCCGACAACCAGCGCACATCCCCCTGCAGGGTCAGCTGGCCGTCGAACCGGTCGTCGCCGACTGCCGGATCGTCACCCCCAAAGAGGCCCTCTGCCCGAATCCCCGCGCCCGCCGGGAGCTCGACCCCCACCAGCAGATCCGCCGTGAGTCGGGAACCCTGGCCCCGCTCCGCGCGAATGCGCAGCCGCCAGCTCCCGATCCCCTCGGGCCCGGGGCTCGCAAACACCGCCACGTCGGTGCCGGGCTCAGGCTGCTCGTAGGCCAGGTCGCGCAGCCCGAGCTTCGCGGCGTCCTCGACCCCTTCCAAGCGGGGCACGTCGGACCACGCCAGCACCGCCGCCGCCGCCAGCACCCCGACGATCACCATGAAGACCAGAACCACCACGCCGGCAGCCTGCCACGGAGCCCCTCCGCACGCGTCGCACCGTGCGGTACCCTTCGCCGCCGTGCGAGCCACCCTGCGACGACTTCGAACTCAACCCGCCGCCCTGGGCTCCGGGCTGGCGGTGCTCGTGCTCCTGCAAACGGCGCTGCGGCTGACGGCGGGCAAGCCCTGGGGCACCGACTCCCTGCTCCCGTGGCTCATCCCCGCGAGCCTGGGCCTGGCGGCCTTCCTGGAGCTGGCCGCGCGCACCGACGAGGGCTTCGTTCGGGCCCGGAACCTCTGGCGCATCGCGCTGCCCGTCTACCTCGTGCCGGTCATCGGGCTGGTGGCGTTCATCGACACCGACGCCCTGCACCGCCGCAGCTTCCCCAAGTGGATCCCGCTGTTTGGCGGCGCGGGGTTGGCGACGTGGGTGGCCGCGTACGTCGCCGAGCGCATGACCGGGCGGCGCATCGCGGCCTTCACGGCCATCCTGCTGGGGTTGGGGCTGGGCGCCGCGACGCTGCAGAACGGCTGGTACCTCAACGAGTCGCTCAGCGGCCGCCGGGTCCGCGCGTGGAACGTCTACCACTACTACGTCGGCAGCAAGTACTTCAAAGAGCTGGGCTACACCGAGCTATACGCCGCCAGCCTCGCCGCCGACGACGACTGGCAGGCGAGCAAGGCGAAGGCCACGGGCAAGAAGCTCAAGCGCATGAAGCGGAAGAAGGACTTCCGCAAGATCGAAAAAGCGCGCGACATGCACGACTACAAGATCAAGCCGCGCGCCGAACTGGTGGCGGGCTTCGATCGGTCGTCGATCAGCGACAAGCGGCTGAAGGAGCTGCGTCGCGACATCCACTTCCTGCGCAAATACATGGGCTTTGGCAACCCGGGCTGGGCCCAGGCGTACAAGGACCTGGGCTACAACCCGGCGCCCCCGTGGACGGTCATGGGCACCGCGTTGTCCAACGCCGTGCCCGCGCGCTGGCCCCAGTTCTGGCTCATCGCCAACAGCGACGTCCCGCTGTACCTGCTGAGCTTCTTCCTCGCCTGGTGGGCCTTCGGCCTGCGGCTGACGGCCGTGGGTCTGCTCTGGCTCAACATCATCCAGTTCAACGAGGCCCGCTTCACCGGCGGCTTCTGGCAGTACGACTGGCTCGCCTCGACGATCTGTTCCATGGCCCTGTACCGCAAGGGTTGGTACCGGTCGGCGGGCATGGCCCTGGTGTGGGGTGCCATGACCCGGGTGTTCCCTGGCTTCCTGGTGTTCCCCATCGCGCTGAAGATCGGTCGGGACCTGGTCCTGGGCCGCCCGGCGGGGACGGCGCCGGGGCCCGGCCTGCTGGCCCGCGCCCGTCGGCGCCACGTGCACTTCCTGGGCGCCTTCACGCTCGGCTGTGCGGTCCTCTTCGGCGCCAGCCACTTCACGGGGCGCGGCCTCGACACCTGGCCCGACTGGGTCGACAAGATCAGCCGCCACAGCGGGACCCACGCGGTCACCAGCAACATGCGCATCGGCGTCGGCCGATTGGCCGTGCACAACCCGTCGAAGAAGGACTTCTGGTCGCAGCAGCGCGGCGGCAAGCAGGACAAGCTCGACCGGTCGGCGGGGCGCAAGCGGATGATGCAGCTCATCGGCCTGGCGTTCTTGATCCCCGCCCTGTTCGGGCGCCGGGACCTCGACGGCATGCTGCTGATGCTCTTCGCCGTGTTCATCGCCGTCGTGCTGAGCCGCTACTACGCCTCGACCTGGGCGCTGCTGTTCTGCCTGGGGGCGCCCGGCCTCGCGCGAGCGGGACCCTTGGCGGACCCCGATGAGATCCCGGGCACCGGGTCCACGGCCGTGGCGGGACTCCAGGGCTGGGCCGGGCTCTTCGCCGGCGCGGTGCTGTTGCTGATCGCCGCGGCGTACTACGCGCCGGGCCACACGACGACTGCCTACTTCATGCTGAACTACGCGATGTTCGGCACGTTCTGCGTCCTGTGCCTGGCCTGGACCGTCGGCGACGTGCGCGCGTGGCGGCGGCGCCGCCGGACGAACTCGACGGAGGGCGCGACGGCGGGCCCGGCCGACGGCTCAGCCGCCGCCGATTTGCCCGGAGACCCGGGCTCGTCCTTGGACTCGCCCCAGCTCTAGCGGTCGGCCAGCAGCGCCTTGAGCGTCGCCCAGTCCTGGGCCGGGTTCGCGGCGGTCAGCCGGAGCCGGGCGTCGCGCCCGCGAACCCGATAGACGCTGCCGATGGCCCGGGCGGACACCTCCTGCACCCGATCTTCTCGAATGAAGCGGTGCTGGACCCGCAGCTTGATGGCGGTCCCCGCCGGGGGCGGCTCGCTCATCGCCCGCACGACGACGTCGTCCCCGATGGACCGCTCGACCGTGCACGACGCTCGCTGGTCCCCCCAACGCAGCGTGGCCCCGATCGCGTCGGACGCCGCCAGCTCCATGGACGTGGTCATCGACGCGGTCAGCGCGCTGGACGCGGGTCGGGAGCCCGCCCGAGCCGGCCGCGAACCGGTGGGCCGCGGGACCGGCGGCGGGGCGGACAGCGGTGGCGGGGTCTGCACGGGGTGGCCGGTCAACTCCTCGACGGCACCGCGCAGGGCGGCCACCGAGAACGGCTTGGCCAGCACCCGAGGCACGCCGAGCTTGCGCAGCGCGCGGGCTTCGGCGCCTTCGGGGGAGTACACCGCGCTGACCGCCAGGACCGGGGTGTCGGAGATCTGCCCGAACTGCTCGGCCACCTGCATCAGCATCAGCCCGTCCATGGCGGGCAGGCAGACGTCCAGCAGCACCAGGTCGAATCCGGTGGTGGCCAGCAGCGCCAGCGCAGCGTTTCCGTCGGCGGCGACGCGGGTCTGAAAGCCCATGAGGTGCAGCATCCCCGCGGCCACCTCGGCGGCGTCCGGGTCGTCCTCGACGACCAGCGCAAGGGGTTTGCGGGCGAGTGATCGGCGAGCGGCGGCGGCCACGGTCATCCGAGGTGAAGGAGGAAGCAGACAGGCGTCGGCACCTGGAAGGCTGACAGGGGAGAACGCCAGGCCGCAACCCCCATCTGGGCCGTGGCAAGGTGGTCCCATGAGACTCCTCCTGCTGCTCGCGGTCCTTTGCGGTTGCTCGCCTCCCGGCCCCTTTGGGGTCGTCCTGCGCAACGACGGCGTCACGTACGCCGGCGCCGCCGCCATCGACATCACGCCGGCCATCATCGAGACCTTCACCGACATCAACGGCAACGCCGACTTCGATGGCTGCCTCGACGACCCGACGGCGGCCCGCGACGGCTGCGACGAGCCGTTTGACGACGTCGACGGGGACGGCTGGTTCGATGCCGTCTTCATCGGCGGCTTCGGCCCCATGCGGCCGGCCAACGACGTGCACGACCCGGTCTGGGCCCGCGCGGTGGTCCTGAGTCAAGACGGCGAGTACCTGGCGTTCGTCGGCCTGGACCTGGTGGGGCTCGGCTCCCCGCGAATCCACGCGGCGCGGGATCGGTTGGCCGACGAGGGGTGGGACCCCGACCGGCTCGTGGTCGCGTCCACCCACAACCACCAGGGCCCCGACACCATGGGCCTGTGGGGCAACCCCACAGACTTCGACAACCCGATCTCCGGTCGCACCGAGGCGTACCAGGAGCGCGTCACCGCGGCGGTGGCCGAAGCCGTTCGCCAGGCCGCCGGCGCCATGGAGGCGGTTGAACTCAACGTCGGCACCGTGGATCTGCGGGACCGCTCGGTCTGGTTCAACGGCGCGACGTTCGGGGGCAAGAACCCCACCGCGCGCATGCACGGCCTCATCCAGGACGGTCGGGACCCGGTCCTCGTCAGCGACCAGCTGCTGGTCGTGCAGGGCGCCGGCGAGGCGGGGACGGTGTTCACCTGGACGAACTGGTCGGGCCACCCCGAGGTGCGGGGCAGCTCCAACAACTCGATCTCATCGGACTGGGTGGGGATCATGCGCGACGTCCTCGAGGACCGCTTCGGCGGGGTCGCGCTGCACATGCCCGAGTCTCTGGGCGGCATGCAGTCCGCCCTGGGCGGCGACTTGCCGGCGGTGGGTGACGACGGGAGCTGGCGGTTCGCCGACTGCGACGAGGCCGCCGTGATGGATGCCGCCGACGTCGACTGTTTCGGGCTGCTGCCCGGCGATGCTCGGGTCGACGGCGACGGAGACCCCGTCCCGGTCTGGGCCGAACGCAACTCGTGGGAGTTCGTGACGGCCCACGGCTGGCATCTGGCCGACGCTGCCGTCGCCGCGCTCGAGGGCGGCGAGCCGCTGTCCTTGTCCCCGCTGACCATCGACTGGGAGTCCCTGTACGTCCCCGTCGACAACATCGCCTACCAGATCCTGGGCCCCCTCGATGTGTTCGATCTGGGCTTGCAGGACGGCGTGTTCGACCCCGAACTGTGCCCCCGCGCCGAGGAGTCGAAGCTGGGCTGCATCGAGACCCGCACGGCCCAGGTCCAGCTCGGGGATCTGGGCTTCGTGGCGGTGCCCGGGGAGCTGCTGCCCGAGCTGGCCTGGGGGTTCCCCGACGATCCCGCGTGGGCCGCGGAGGCCGAGGGCACGACCCGCGGGGCAGGCTCGACCTGGTTCCCCCAGCACCCTGCAGCCTGCGACGGGGTCGACTTCGACGACTGCCGGGACCGGATCACCGTGGGGGACTGCGACTGCCTCGCGATGCATGCGACGCCGTACGTCCTGTCGGAAATCCCGACGGTGGGGCCGCTGCTGGAGGCCTTGCCGACCCGGCACCGCGCGGTGCTGGGCATGGCCGACAACTACCTCAGCTACATCATTCCCCGGCCGGACGTGCACCGGAGCGTGTCGCTGCTGTCGGACCGGGACGGCGATCACTACGAAGACACGGTCACCCCGTCCTGGGACTTCGCGCGGGAGATTCAGGCCGCCCAGATCCGGATCACCTCACGAAGGCCCTAGCCACTGGCATGATGGTTGACGGTTGTACCGAGAGCGGGGGGGGGAGATCTCGTCATGGGGGAGCGTCAGGTGGCCGCGGCATCGGCCAATCTGCACATCGACGCCGACGGCGTCGTGCACAACGTTTTGACCGGCGCGGCCGTGGATCTGCCCGACGTGCACGAGTGGGAGCGGGCCTACGCGACGCTGTCCGGGGGGCCGCCGGCTCCCGTCGTGGTCGACATTCGCGCCTTCACGGCGGTCACTGCCTCGGCCCGCAAGTACGCGGCGAGCGCGGAGCACGGGGCCGCCATCGAGGCGGTCGCGCTCATCGTGGGCTCGCCTGTGAGCCGGGTCATCGGGAACTTCTGGCTCGGCATCGATCGCCCGCCGTATCCGGCCCGCCTGTTCACCGACCCCGAAGCCGCGCAGCGCTGGTTGGTGGCTCGCCGTGGGTGACCGAGTCCCCCTTCGCCTGGCCGATGATCGGGTGTCGGCGATCCTCGATCTGACGCTGCAACTGGCGGCCGGGGACCTGGCCGCCCGCACGCCCCTGAGCCCCGCTGGCGACGCCGTCGACGCCATCGCCCTGGGCCTGAACCTCCTCGCCGAAGAGCTGGCCGATCGCGACGCCGCCATCAAGGAGGCCGACGAGCGCCTGGAGCAGCACGCCCGGCGTCTGGAGGCCAGCGAAGCCAGCTACCGCATCGTGGCGTCGCACGCCGACGGCCTCGTGGTCGTCGACGCCGGCGGCGTGGTTCGATTCAGCAACGCCGCCGCGGCCCGAATCCTGGGCGCGGACGAGGTCCCCGGCGCCTGGCCGCGCAGCTTGACGCCACTGGGGGGCGAGCCCCTGGAGGTCGAGCACGAAGCAGCGGGGGCCACGCGCTGCGTCGAAGCGACGGCCACGGACATCCTCTGGGACGAGCTGCCGGCCCGGCTGGTGTCGTTGCGCGACGTCACCGACCGGCGGCGTCTGGAGTCCGAGCTGCTCCAGGCCCAGCGCATGAGCCTGGTCGCGCGGCTCGCGGGGGGCGTCGCCCACGACTTCAACAACCTGCTGATGGCCATTCTGGCCCGCGTCGAACTCGCGAAGGTCACCGACGACGTCGGCGCCCTTCGCGAGCATCTGCTGAGCATCGAGGACACGGCGCAGCGGGCGGCGGGCCTCACCGCGCGGCTGCTCGCGGTGGGGCAGCAGCGGGTGGGCCAGGCCGACCGCATCGACTTCGCCGCCGCCCTCGGCCGGATGCTCCCGCTCCTGCAGGAGGTCATGGGAGGTCAGGCCGAGCTGGTCGTGGAGTCCGGGCCCGCCGGGCTGGTCGTGCGGGCCGACCCGGTCCAGCTCGAGCAGATCGTGCTGAACCTCGTGACCAACGGCCGGGACGCAGCGCCCGGGGGCGTCGTGACCGTGCGGACCGGGCGGGTGGCCCGGGGCACTCGGCGGCCGTGCGGCTGTCCGCCGGTGACCACGGACCAGGACCTCGTCCTGCTCGAAGTGCAGGACAACGGAGCGGGGATTCCTGCGCGGCACCGGGAGCGGATCTTCGACCCGTTCTTCTCGACCCGCGGCAGCGGGGTGGGCACCGGCCTGGGCTTGTCGACCGTGCTGGGCATCGCCGAGCGCGCCCGGGGCCACGTCTGCGTGGACAGCACCGAAGGCGTGGGCTCGACGTTCCGGGTGTTCCTTCCGTGGCAGGACGGCGTGGTCACCCCGCTGGTGAAGTCGGAGCCGACGCCGGACGTTCGCGGCGCAGCAACCGTGCTCGTGGTCGACGATGAGGACTCGGTGCGCCGGGTGCTCGTGCAGTACCTGGCGTCTCTGGGCCACCGCGTCCTGGAGGCCGACGGCGGGCAGGCGGCCCTGGCCGTGGCGCGGGAGGCGGGCACGATCGATGTGCTGCTTTCGGATGTGGTGATGCCCGATCTGGATGGGTTCGAGCTGGCCGGCCGACTGCAGCGGCGCCGGCCGGAGATGGTGTTGATCCTGATGTCCGGCTTCAACGAGTCCGTGTTGGAGCGGCGCCGTGGCGGTGGACCGGCCGTGCAGATGCTCAGCAAGCCGTTCCGGCTGGCGGAGGTGGGGCGGCGCATCGCCGAGGCGCTGTCGCGTCGGGACCGGCCCCACCGGGGGCCCTTGAGTCGCTGAGGCGCGGCTGGCGCCCCGCAGGTCTCTAGAGACCCAGCAGGGCCCGAAGGTCGGCGAACAGGGCCTTGAAGGCCTTGCCCGGCTTGGCCGCGGCTTGCTCCTTGGCCGCCTGCCGGATCCGCTGCCGCAGGATCTGGCGGTCGGCGTCGGGGAACTCGACCAGCAGCTCGTCCAAGGCGGTGTCGCCATCGCGGAGCAGGCGCTTGCGCCAGTGCTCGGCCAGCTGAAGGACTTGTTCCCGGGGAGAGATTCCCCCGTGCTGGGGCATGGCCGCGCGGACGGCGTCGGTGTCCGCGAGGCGCAGCCGGCCGGCCACGTACAGTCGCTGCCGGCGCATGCCGCCCCGGACGCTGCGGTCGGCCAGGTCCTGCAGCGTGATCAGCCCCTCCAGCACGTCCTCGTCCAGAGGCAGGTTCTTGCGCTCGTAGGCGGGCACGGCCAGCAGGTCGTCGACGAGCTGGTCGACGGCGTCGGCTTCGCGCTTGCGCACTCCGCGGTCGCGGGGCGCGGGGGGCGCGTCGCGGGGGAGGCCGGAGTCGGCTTCCCACTGAAACTTCTTCTTGGGCACGGCCGCACCATACCGACCAGCCGACAATCTGCCGCCATGGCGCCGAGCTTCCACTTCGAGACCGACCAGCCCGCCGCCCGCCGGTGATGAGCGACTGCAGGTACTCCTCCCACTCGTCGGGGGTCATGTACCGCCGCATCTTCGTCAGCGCGGCCACGTCCTGGTCGTTGCGGTCCGAGGCGAGCAGCTTCTTGACCGGCGCGACGCCGCCGCCGTCGGACAGCCCCTCCTCCAGCACGTTGTCCTTCACCTTCAGGAAGTCCTTGGCGTACAGGTTCGTGTCGAACGCCACCCCCGGCGGCTTGCCGAGCAGGCTCTTGATGGCTGCATTGAAGGCACGGATGGCGGCGATTTCGCGCCCCGAGCCATCGTCTGTCGACAGCGTGAGGTCGTAGTCCGACGTCAGGTTCTGGCTTCCGACCGACTTCACGACCAGGTGCCCGTCGACGGCCTTCTTCTGCTTGAGCGGTTCCTGGTCCACGATCGACTTGCGTAGAACGGCTCCTTCTTCTTGGCGGCCGCGCGCGCCCGCTTGCGGGCGATCTTGGCGTCGGCTGCCTTGCGGTGGACTTCCATGACGGGGTCGCCGTCGGCGCCCTGGCGGAAGAAGAAGAAGTGCCACGGGTCCCGGGCCTGGGTTGCGAGGCGGAGGCGGCCGGCGAGGAGCTTCAGTTCGCTTTCGGTCATGGCCGCGATTGAGCCAGCGCCGGCGCGGCTTCGCGGGCTAGGAAACGGCCGACGCGATCAACCCGGTCCCGACGGCGAGCAGCAGCACCCCCAGCGCGCGATCGACCGTCGGCCCGCGGCTCCTCAGCCAGTCGGCGGCGCCGGTGCCCGCCAGGACGAGGGCGGCGAAGACGTACCAGGACGTGTCGATGACCCCGGCCAGGGCCGCGACCCCGACCCGGTCGGCCCCGGTGGCCGTGGCGGGCAGGAACGACCCCAGCAGCGCCAGGAAGAAGACCGCGATCTTCGGGTTGAGGAACGCGATGGCGAAGCCGTCGCGGAACCCGCTGCGGCCGGAGTCTGCATGGGGGTCAGACGGGCCCGCGGACCGCAGGGCGGTCGCCCCCATCCACACCAGGTAGGTGCCCCCGAGGCCCTCGATGAGCCGGTGCAGGCCCGGGGACATGGCGACGACCAGGGACACGCCGGCGACGCTCAGGGCGGCGTAGATCCCGACGCCCAGGCCGTGGCCCACGGCGGTGGCGACGCCCTGGGCGCGGCCTCCGGCGACGGTGTTCTTGGCCACGACGGCGAGGCTGGGCCCCGGAGAGCACGCGCCGGTCAGGCAGACGGCCCCGATCTGGAGCCAGGAGGCGGCCTCGATCACGACCCTTCGGCGGTCTTCTTGACGTAGCCGATGTACTTCTTGAGCTGGCCCTCGGTCAGGTCCTCTTCGAGCCACGCGGGGATGCGCATGCCGGTGACGATGCGGGCGCGGTAGACGAACAGCGTGGTGCCGGGGGTGTTGCCGGGGAACGTGACGTAGCTGCCGGTGGTGTCCTTGAGGTCCGTGGGGCGCGACCGGTCGAGCTTCCACTCCATCCAGCCGGCGGTCGCGTGGATGTCGCGCTGCACGGCGTACCGGATCTCCGTGAAGCCCACCTTGAGCATGTAGTCGAGCTTGAGGATGCGGTGGTCGGCGCCGACGGTGGTGTCCTCGTAGGCCGTCAGCTCCTTGACCGCCTTGCTGGACTTCCGGATGTGCTCGACGGAGGTGAGGATCGCCCAGATGGCTTCGGGGGGCGCGGCGATCTCGGCGATGCCCGTGGCCATGGACGCGGACTCGTCGCCGGCGCTGAGCACCAGGACCTTGCCGGCGGTCAGCGCCTCCTGCTGCTTGTCCGTCAGGGACGGGCGCGGGGGCGCGGCGAGCGCGGGCGTGGCGAGGAGCAACAGGACGACGACGAGGGACTTCATGGGGGGTGACCTACCAGGGGGAGCCGCGGGAGTCAGGGCTTTTCGTGTTTGGCCGCGTGCCAGGCGGGGCTCTGCTGTGGGTCCAGGACCAGGCGCCCCTTCGTCAGGGCGCCGCCGATGCCGATGGGCAGCTTCATCAAGACGGTCTGACGGTGTTTGCCCAACAAGCGGGTCGCCTGGGCGTCGTCGAGGGGCACGCCGGGCAAGGGCTCGAACGGCAACTGGAGCTTGCAGCCCGCCTTCCAGCGGCTGCAGCCCCAGGCGCTGCGGCCGGCGATGACGTAGCCGGGGTCGAGCTCGGCCCGCTCCAGGCAGGCAGGGCAGTCGACGCGGTGGCCAAAGGCGAAGGGCGGCCCGCGCGGCGGAGGTTCGTCCAGGGTGTCTGTGGGCTTGCTGAAGTCGAGCTGCACGCGGCCGTCGTCGTCGAGGAAGAGCGAGGCCTTGAACACGGCGCCGTTCTTCTGGCGGAAGCCGTGCAGCCGGGGGGTGCGCCTGTCGATGAGCAGAGGGGCGACGTCCTGGGGACGCAGCGGCCGGCTGGCGACCTCGGCGGGCAGCGAGAAGCCACAGCGGCAGCGCCACCGGTTGCCCGAGAAGGACACGCCCTCGCCGCAGCGGGGGCACGGGCCGACGGGGCCGGCGGCCTCGGCCTGGGCCTGACGGAGGTCGACGCGCCGGGCGACGACGCGGCCCGACTCGACGGCGAGCACGCCGGCGAACGCGTCGCCGTCCCGCGTCGCGAAGTCTTCGATGGGGCCGGACTGGCCGTCGGTCAGGAGGGCGGCGACGTCGGCGTCGGTGACGGCGTGGCCGGACATCTCGCCGAAGACGACGAACGGGCACTCGCGGCCGGTGTCGCAGGTCCAGACCGAGCCGCGCCGGCGGACGGGGGTCTTGCACGCCGGGCAATCGCCCAGCGCGTCGGGGTCCGGGAAGTCGAACTTCACGCCTTCATCGGACAGCACGAGGGCGGCCGAGAACGCCTTGCCGGCCTTGCTCTTGAAGCCCTTGACGACCTTCGTGCGGCCGTCCTTGAGCAGCGTCTTGGCCATGCGCTCGGACACGTCCCGCGACGCGACCTTCCGGGGGATGCGCACCCCGCACTCGCAGCGCCAGGCCCAGGTGTCTTCGCGCACGTCTTTGCCGCAGCGGGGGCAGTCGGCGAGCTTCTCGCCGTCGGCGGGGCGGGAGATGCGCAGCTCGGCGACCAGCGGGGCCTCGGCGATGGAGCCAACGATCTCGGCCGCCAGGGCGCGGACGTCGGCCATGAACACACCGCGGTCTTCGCCGCCTTCGGCCATGGCCACCAGGCGCGCCTCCCAGCTGCCGGTGAGCTGGGCGGACGTGAGGGCCTCGGTGGGCAGCGCGTTGATGAGTGCCCGACCCTGGGCCGTGGGGACCAGGTGGTTGCTCTCGCGCTCGATGTAGGTGCGGCTGAGCAGGGTCTCGATGATGGCCGCGCGGGTGGCCGGGGTGCCCAGGCCGTTGCGCTTCATGGCGCGCTTGAGCTCGGCGTCGTCGAGGCTGTCGCCGGCGTTTTCCATGGCGCCCAGCAGGGTGGCCTCCGAGAAGCGGCGGGGGGGCTTGGTCGAGCCCTCGTGCAGCTGGGCCTTGGGAACGGTGACCTCGTCGCCCTTGTTCACCGGCGGCAGCAGCGGGGCGTCCTTCTTCGACGACTTGGGCGGGTCGATGGAGCGCCAGCCGGGCTCGAGCAGCGAGCGGCCCGAGGCGACCAGGACGTGGCTGGCGACGGTCGCTTCGACGGCGGCGGTGGCGAAGACGGCGTCGGGCATGAGCACCGCGAGGAAGCGGCGGGCGACGAGGTCGTAGACGCGCTTCTCGTCGACGTTGAGCCCGCACTTCGTGGGGTCCTGGCCCGTGGGGATGATGGCGTGGTGGTCCGAGACCTCGGCGTCGTCGACGACGCGCTTGCTCAGCTTGATGGGCCAGCGGGACAGGACGTCCTGCGACGCACGGGCGTACGGCCCGAAGTCGAGGCCGCGGACGGTGTCGGGGATGCCGGCGACGTGGGTCTGGGCCAGGTGCCGGGAGTCGGTGCGCGGGTACGTGATGAGCTTGTGGCGCTCGTACAGGGCCTGGGCGATCTCGAGGGTGCGCTTGGCCGAGTACTTGAAGCGCTTGTTGGCTTCCTTCTGCAGGGTCGTGAGGTCGTAGAGCAGGGGCGACTTCTCGCGCTTGCTCTTGCGGTCGACCTTGCTGACCACGCCGGTCTGGTTGGCGATGGCGGCGAGGACGGCGGCCGCATCGTCCTGGGTGTCCCAGCGGTCGGAGCGGGCCTTGCCCTTGCCGTGCACGGCGAGGGCGGGCCACTGACCGGCCTCGGCGGACAGGGTGGCCTTCACCTGCCAGAAGGGCTCGGGGACGAACTGCTCGATGGCCTCTTCGCGGCGGACGAGGAGCGCCAGGGTCGGCGTCTGGACCCGACCCAGGGACAGCAGCTGGCCGTCGCCGCCCTGCCGCATGCGCAGGGTCATGGCGCGCGTCGCGTTGAGGCCCACGAGCCAGTCGGCTTCGGACCGGCAGCGGGCGGCGGCCTCGAGGGGGGCCATCGAGGGGCCGGTGCGGAGGTTGGCGAAGCCGTGGCGGATGGCGTCGTCGGTCATGGCCGAGATCCACAGCCGCTGGACGGGCGCCTTGCTGCCGGCCAGCTCGTAGGCGTAGGCGAAGATCAGCTCGCCCTCGCGGCCGGCGTCGCAGGCGTTGACGACGTGGTCGACGTCGCGGTCGCACAGGAGCTTGCGGAGGATCTGCCACTGGTCGCCGGCCTGGCCCCGGGGCTGGAGCTTGAAGTCCTCGGGCAGCATGGGGAGGGCGTCGAGGCGCCAGCGTTTCCAGTCGGGGTTGTAGGACTGGGGTTCGGCGAGCTCGACGAGGTGGCCGACGCACCACGTGATGCGCGTGTCGCCGGTGCCAATGAAGCCCTGGCCGCGCCCGTTCACGCCGAGGCAGCGGGCGATGTCGCGGGCCACCGAGGGCTTCTCGGCGACGATCAGTCGGTAGGCCATGGACCCTCGATTTGGGCTGCGGCGAGCAGGCGCCGACCCTGCCGGGGGGCGCGCGCGGAGTCAACGGGGGAGGGGGCGCGGGGCGCGGGGTGGCGGCGGGTGTGGGGTGCGGCGGGGGCCGGGACGCGAAGCCCGCCCCGGGCGGGCGCAGCCCGGAGCGAGACCCGCAGGGGCTCGTGGAGGTGCGGAGAGAGACCCAGAGGGGCTCGTGGAGCCACCGGAGGCCCAGCGGGCCGGAGGTGCCCATCAACGACTCGACGCCCGCCCCGGCGGTTTTCGTGCCGGCGAAGGGGGACCTGTCGGTCAGGCGCTGGGTCGGCCTCAGGCAGCCCCGGCGGGCCTCGCTCAGCGCTTCAGGGCCCCGCGGGGCGCTTGCTTGGCGGGCGGGCGTCGGCGGGGCGCTCGACGCCGGCCAGCACGAAGCCGTCGGGCGTGTCGTAGAAATGAAGCCGGGCCGGGCCGATGGGGTCGGCGCCGGGCTCCGGGTGCACGGAGATGTCGAGGATCTGGTAGCGCGCCGGGGAGTGGGGCGGCGTGGACCCTGCCTCGGCCCCGG
>Ga0055584_100003631_pt1 | contig 15180 bp, 8 predicted proteins | sample OSDHelmetaG_FD_58716 | JGI IMG/M metagenome (GOLD analysis project Ga0055584, IMG submission 58716) | Pelagic marine sediment microbial communities from the LTER site Helgoland, North Sea, for post-phytoplankton bloom and carbon turnover... | ecosystem: Environmental > Aquatic > Marine >... | reverse complement strand
AAATAGCCAATTGCGGCGTCCCAGGCCGAGCCTAGGGACGCCGCGCCTTTTGTTCGGTAATAATCGTTTCCCCCCCCATCAAATAACAGACCGATCGCCTGGTGTACCCCTGTTCCTTGGGCATAGCGCCGTCCGCGATACCTATCATTGCCGCTGCTATCAAAAAGTAAGCCCAACCCCCAAAAATATCCCACTCCCTGTGAAAACTCGCCCGCTTGGTAGTGGTCGTTGCCACCCTCGTCATAGAGGACTCCTAGTCCGCCAGAGCCAAACCCACGAAAACCGCAGCCAACGCCCTGCGCCCAGCCTGCAAATTGCCCCTCTTCGCCGTAGATAGAAGGGGACCTATGGTCGGCAATATAGACGTCAGACCCTCGCTTGTTCGCTAGTAAACCGAACCCGCGCATACCGCCAAATCCCTGGGCAATATGCGCTGCATTAAAGAGGTCATTCCCCCCTAGGTCAGCCAGGATGCCGGCGCCGAAAAATGCCGTGCCCTGCCCAGCGCTTTGACCGCTATAAATATCGTCTCCCATTTGATCCCAGACGATGCCGATGCCACAAAAGGCAGCACCCTGGAAAAAGGATTCTCCTTGGTAGTGGTCGTTGCCCACCTTGTCTATGAGCAGTTCTACAGCGCCTAGGGCGCTTCCGGCCCCGCCGATATAATGGTCGTCGCCAGCATAGTCGATATAGAGGTTGGCGGGTGCTCCTTGAGGGCTAGTCTCTTCGCCGGTGGGGCGCACGTAGACGTCATTGCCGCCTAGGTCGATGATACACCACGCATCTAGTGCATAGTAGTTGGGGCCTCTGTCCCCTATGAGAATCCACCCGCGGGGCGTGTGGCGGGCATATAGGACATGGCCCCGCACGCCGCTTGGCAAACTATCTATAAGCGTGCTGTCATTCGACCAGTGCAGAGGAGGTGGGGCATTCGTGTAGCGCGAAAGAGTATATGCGGCTGCAAAGAGGGAGGAGATTCTTATTTTTTTAGCTAGGCGCAGGGTGTTTTTGTGTCTCTCACTTTCTTCCATCGAGCCTTCATCGAGCAAGAAACTGCTTTCGAAGCGCTGGATTAGAGGGGGTATGCCTTGCATAAGTGTTTTGTGTTCTGCAGTAGAAAGTGTAGCAAAGGCGCTCTCTACATAAGTACAGGCCAATTCCAAATCGCTTAGCAACACATCGATATGTATCGGGGAATGGGAGGTCGCGGAAGGGGCAGTCGACGTGATAGCAAGGTCTAGGTGCTCCTGAGCAATCCGTAGATAGTCCGTCAGTGTGCTGGCGTTCTGTACCTGTTCGCCCATGTATTGGGCCTGTTGTTCGACTTTGAGCGGGTGGTTTAGTGCAAAATGGACGTCTTGGAGTCGCGCGTCGCTACCGTAGCGGGATGTTTCGATTTGCAGTGCGCTATTGAGTGCTTCTAACCTGGATTCGACCTGGTGGTGTGCGGCCAACTCGAGCAGAGCGCTTTCCGTAGCGCCGACGGTTTGCGACCAATCGAGATGGCGTTGAGCGCTTGGAACAGAACGCCGTCTTTCTTCGGCCATAAGTGGGTAGAGGTGGTAGACATCTGTGACGGGGCATTCTACTAGGAGAGATTGGCCCTCTCGTTCCACTTCAATTGATACGGATTGGCCAGGGGCAAAACTCTGTATATAACGGCTGAATTCGTCTGTGCTATCGAAGCGATATGGGGGGGCAGCAGTGATGCGATCGCCGACGCGTAGGCCAGCTGTGCGCGCCGGACCATCTGGGTGTAGTTTGACTATATAGAGCTCAGTCTCATTATAGAGCTGTGTTCGCACGCCTATAACGCCATACTGACTCGGCAGGTGGGCGGGCAGTGGCTGATCAGTGGCGGATTGCGCACGCAGGGGGACACAGCAAAAGAGAAAGAGGGTGAGGGGCCCGACTAAAGTCAATCGGCTATCAGCGTATGCTCTGCGGCTCCGGTCAGACCGGCAATGACCGGAAAGCTGCGACTGCGTGGTGCCTCGGGGCCCGGTATGTAGCGAACGGCTGGAGAAAAATAGGCGTAGAGGGCGGTATGGCGCGAGCGCTCTGTTTGGTTGGGGCCTGAACCGTGTACCAATTTGCTGTGGAAGAGCACGGCAGACCCTGCCGCGAGGGGGACGTCCACCTGCATCGAAAGGTCGATATCCTCGCGCTCGGTGAGCGGTGCTTCCTGCGCTTGGGCAATATGGCCCCACTCCTGCAGCTGCCATTCGTGGCTGCCCGGTATGACTTTAATACAGCCATTGGCAGCTGTTGTATCGTCTATGGCAATGCTTGTCGTGAGCAATGTTGGCGGGTCCATTGGCCAATAGGCCGAATCTTGGTGCAGTGCGTGTGCCGAACCGTGACGGGCGGGTTTGAGCATTAGCGTGCTGCGAAAGAGTAGTAAGTCTGGGCCGAGTACCTGTTGTACGACGCGGACGAGGTCGGGATGGGCTGCCAAGTCGCGAAACCAGTCGGAGTGTTTGCGCGTATTTTCTATCTTGCGCAGTATGGGCTGGCCGTTGCTGCGTCGGTCGCGTGCATAGGGTTCGAGTTGAAAATCGCTGTGGTCGAGTCGATTTGATTTTTCTAAGTCGGCGGCGAAATCGTGCAGGCGGTGTATCTCGTCGCGGCACTTTTCTAATTCTCCACTGTTGAGTAACTGGGGAATTATCAAGTAGCCGTTGGCCGCAAAGAAGTCCTTTTGTTCTCGGCTGTCCATGTCGGTCTTTCTACGGGGTGGATAATGTGCCCAAAGTGCGTATTATTGTAATCTGTTTCGCTGTGGTATGTCAACTAAAGCCATATGACTCCTCTAAGCATAATTTAAAAGACATGTATCGTCTGTTTCCATTCCTGCGCTGGCTGCCCGAGCTGCGCAGCAGTCAGGTTTTCCGGGCCGATCTGGTGGCAGGTATAACAGTCGCCATGGTGCTTATACCACAGGCAATGGCCTATGCCGAATTGGCGGGGTTGCCAGCGGTCTATGGCCTCTATGCGGCGTTCTTACCACCGGCAATTGCAGCTCTTTTTGGTTCATCGCGCCATTTGGCGACTGGACCGGTGGCGATGGCTTCTCTGATAAGCGCCGCTACAGTACAGAGCGCCGTGCCCGCTGGGAGTGCTTTATATATAGAATATGCCCTATTATTAGCTCTGATGGTTGGTGCGATACGTTTGTTGTTGGGCGTGCTGCGCTTGGGGGTGTTAGTCAATTTACTTTCTACTCCGGTGGTGGTTGGTTTTACCAATGCAGCTGCTTTGATTATTGCGACTTCTCAGTTGCACAAGGTTTTTGGTGTAGAAGCCCCGAAGGCTAGTACGCATCTCGAAGTCGTTTGGGGGGTACTCGAACGCGGGTTTGGAGATCTGCATTATGAAACGTTGGGCATGTCCCTTCTGGCTGGTGTTTTATTAGTCGTCCTGCGTTGGCGTCTCCCCCGTTGGCCTCACGTACTAATTGCCGCTGCGATAACCTCACTCGTCGCATGGCTAAGTGGGTATAGTGGGCACTTGGTGGGAGAGGTCCCCGTAGGTTTACCCGGCTTAGTGATCCCAGATTTCAGAATGGATGCCATTGGACGGTTATTGCCCGGTGCCGTGGTATTGACTCTTATTGGTCTGATGGAGGCGATGGCCATTGCCAAAACTATTGCTACCCATACCAAGCAGCGAATTAATATAAATCAAGAGCTGGTGGGGCAGGGGGTGGCAAATTTGGTTGGAGGTTGCTTCCAAAGCTATGCCGTGTCTGGATCTTTTTCTCGTTCTGCTATCAATTTTGCCAGTGGCGCGCGCACGGGGTTTAGTTCTTTGGTTACTAGTGTTGTTGTTGGCGTAACTCTACTGTGGTTTACCCCTTTGCTCTACTATCTCCCCCAAGCAACACTGGCTATGATCATCATTGTGGCCGTAGCTCAACTCGTGCGTTTTACCCCACTGCTCAACTCGTGGCGCATTAGTCGTCACGACGGGCTCGTTGGAGTGGTGACTTTTGTGACCACCTTAATAGCGGCCCCAGAGCTGCATTGGGGCGTAGTTTTGGGGGTTAGCATGTCGTTTGTACTAAATATCTATCGGACCATGCACCCGCACGCCGCTTTTTTGACGCGCCATCTCGATGGAACGCTACGTGAAGGTGGGGCTACTGGGCTCGCTGCGGACCAGAAAATAGCCATTTTGCGTTTTGATGGGAGGCTCTACTTTGGTTCTAGTAGCTATTTTGAAGATCTTGTTTTAGAGAGTATTGCGCGAGCCCCTGAGTTGCGTTACTTGGTCGTCGATGCCGAAGGCATCAATCAGATTGATGCCTCAGGTGAACAGACGTTACGCGCTGTTATTCAGCGTTTGCGTGAAGTCGGTATCGATGTGTATTTCACGCGGGCCAAGAGTCAATTTACCGACGTCTTAGAGCGGTCAGGGGCGATGGAATATATTGGTCGTGACCATTTTTTTCGTTGGAATCAGCACGCTTTAGAATATCTCTGGGCGCGTTTAGAACCTGAATACAAAGCACATTGTCCACTTAATATGCCGCACCCTCAGCAGCGCACGAAGACATGTAACGAGTACTATATTTGATGGTGTTTTATAGAATTGAAAATTTAAAAGCGAGGGGTAGAGGGGGGGGGCTCGTCTTCGGGAGTTTCGTGCTCTTCATTGAGTTTCTGAGTGAAGGAATGGATGCGCTCATCGGCATCGTCGAGTAATCCTTCTTTTTTCTCGCGTGCAGCGAGAGCTTCTTCTGCGATGTTGAGAGCAGCTAGGATCGCAACATCAAGCGGTGCTCGATGCCTCGCATTTTCAGATGCCTCGCGCATCTTTTCATCAAGATAGGCGGCGGCGCGCTGTATATACTCGGCATCGCGTTCTTGACTGGTTGCTAGGTGGTAAGTCTGATTAAATATCTTGACTGATATAGCGCTCTCGCGCGGCATAAGAACACCCTCTAAAACTGATAATAAAGTGGGGACTCCCGTGATCTCCCCTGGTCCCGGAAGCCCCCTCTTTTGCGCGCTAACCACGTGGTCGGCAGACAATATATTGGGGTCGCAAAAGTTTGTCAACGATATCTTGATGTTTTTTTTTATTTTGTTGCAAAAGGCTTTGGCGACAAAAGATTGGCGTTGAAAAACTATGTGATTTATTAGGTATTAGCCCTAAGATCTTCTCGCAGTGAAGCTCAAGCTGATGGCTTATTTTTAATTCATACTTCTCTTTACACAAAGTAGGGATAGTTTGGAGAAGAGAAGTTATCCAGTGGATTATTTGACGCTCTTATAATTGCTCAGTAGATTTCCTACTACGCTGGTAAAGGCACTTAACATGATGATTTTCAGAGGATTGTGAACGGATTGATGATGGGAAATATAGAGACAGATCTGCGAGAGAAGATACGTGGAGAAGTTCGTTTTGATGACGTTGCTCGTATGCTCTACCGGACGGATGCCAGTATTTACGAGATCGAACCTTTGGGGCTCGTGGTACCGCGCAATGAGGTGGATATAGCAGAGTTGGTTCGTCTGGCTGTTGAGTATGGGGTATCCATCTTACCCCGCGGAGGAGGAACTAGCCTGGCTGGACAGGCGGTTGGGGCATCTATTCATGTCGATCTGTCCAAGCACATGAATCAAATCCTCGAACTAAACGTCGAGGAGCGCTGGGTGCGCGTACAGCCGGGTGTTGTGCTAGATGAGTTGAACGCTTATCTGCGTCCGCATGGATTGCTCTTTGGTCCTGATGTATCCACGAGCAGTCGCGCCAATATCGGTGGTATGATCGGCAATAATTCGTGTGGGGCGCGCTCGATTATTTATGGCAAGACCATAGATCACGTGCTCGGGCTGAGGGGAGTGCTCGCAGATGGGACGATTGTCGATATGGGACCGGCCGATCAAGAGACATATGATGCAAAGGCTAGGCAGCAAGATCTTGAAGGGGATATATATCGCCAGGTCGGCGCGTTAGCGCGCGACAACGAAGAGGAGATTCGCTCTCGGTTTCCCGCTGTAATGCGTCGGGTCTCCGGCTATAATCTCGACGAATTTATAGCGGGTGAACGGCCCTTTGATCTAAGTAAGATCGTCGTTGGATCAGAAGGCACCTTATGCGCCGTTGTTGAGGCAAAGCTCAACTTGGAACCTATGCCAGCCTGCAAGGGACTTGTTGCCATTCATTTCAACGATCTAAACGAATCGCTGGAAGCCAATATCGAGGTGCTAAAAACGGGGCCCGCTTCCGTGGAACTGACGGATCGTTTGCTGCTCGATTTGACGGGGGCCTCCATAGAGCATGCCCCGCGTCGCCATTTTTTACAGGGCGATCCACAGGCGTTGCTGTTCGTGGAATACTATGCCGACACGGCAGCTGAACTGTCTGTGAAGATGGATCAACTGGAAGCGCTTCTGGGGGAAAAGGGCATGGGATATGCGTTTGTGCGCGCGTTGAATGCGGCAGATCAGAACAATATGTGGGCTTTGCGCAAGGCTGGCTTAGGGCTGTTAATGGGGATGAAAGGAGAGGCCAAGCCGACTTCGGGGGTAGAGGATATATGCGTGCCGCCACAAAAATTACCGGAGTTTGTGCGGCGGGTGCAGGCGGCTATGGCCCGCCACGGAGTCGAGGCTTGTTATTATGGTCACTGTAGCGTCGGCGTTTTGCATATACGCCCCATTCTCAACCTGAAAGAGGAACATGGTATCGAGGTCCTAAGAGCTCTGGAAGACGAGATGAGCGACATGGCTTTGGAATATGGCGGGGCCATGTCGGCCGAACACGGCGATGGCCTGGCGCGTAGCGAATGGATTCCCAAGATGTTTGGTGAAAAGGTCGTGCACCTCTTTGAAGCGGTAAAGGATGTTTTTGACCCCAAGGGGGTCATGAACCCCGGAAAGATCGTGCGCGCGCCTCGCATGGATGAGAATCTGCGCTATGGCGAGGGCTACCGCACGGAGAAGGTCGAAACGTTTTTCAGTTTTGATAAAGAGGGGGGCTTTCAGGAGGCCGTGGAACTGTGTTCGGGAGTGGGGCATTGTCGTAAGCAACTCGTGGGCACGATGTGTCCGTCTTATATGGCGACACTAGACGAGGAGCACTCGACTCGCGGTCGGGCGAATGCACTGCGTGCCGCATTGAGTGGGAGTATGCCCGGAGGGCTTGTCGGTGAGCATGTGCACCAAGTAATGGATTTGTGTTTGGAGTGTAAGGCATGCAAGGCCGAATGCCCGTCGAATGTCGATATGGCTAAATTGAAATACGAATACCTCGCCCATTACCACGGTGAGCATGGGTATCCATTGCGTTCGTATCTCTTTGGCTATATTGCGGATTTCGCTCGTTGGGGTTCCGCTTTTGCACCGCTGTCAAATTGGATTGCGGGCAGTGGACTTAATCGCTGGTTTCTCGATCGTTTTCTCGGCATTGATCGCCGGCGCAAGCTGCCGCACTTTACTTCGCAGCCATTCTCTAAATGGTTTTTGGGACGTGCGCGAAAATCCTCGACTAATAAAGGGCAGGTCGTACTCTTCAATGATACTTTTGCCGAGTATGAAGAGCCACAGATTGCCATGGCGGCGACTATTATTCTCGAGTGTGCAGGTTATGAGGTCGTGCTGGTCGAAAACAAAGTGTGTTGTGGGCGGCCGCTAATTTCCAAGGGTTTTTTAGAGCAGGCGCGCGTCAATGCCCAGCACAATATTGCCGCGCTGCTACCCTATGCCGCACGGGGAGTTCCCATTGTGGGCTTAGAACCTAGTTGTATACTTAGCTTGCGCGACGATTATTTGGATTTGGTTGGGGGAGAAGAAGCCAAGCAAGTCGCGGAGCGCGTATACATGTTGGAAGATTTTCTCGTCGAAGAGGCGCGCGGTGGGGATTTGGACCTAGAGTTCAAGTCGACGCGCCGCCGCTTGTTATTGCATGGCCACTGTCATCAAAAGGCGTTGGTTGGTACCGCAGCGACCTTGGAAGTCCTGCGTATGCCGCCTCAGTATGAGGTCGAAGAAATCGCTTCGGGGTGCTGTGGTATGGCCGGTAGTTTTGGTTACGAAAAAGAACACTACGAGGTCTCTCGCCAAGTCGGACAAGAACGCCTTTTCGGTGCGATCGAGGCTGCTGATGACGATGTGGAAATTGTGGCGGTTGGGACTTCGTGCCGGCATCAAATTGATGATTTTACCGCGCGTAAAGCGCGTCATTGGACTGAGGTTTTGGTAGAAGCACTTTAGCTCTACTCGAAAATTTAAAGGGAGATAGGAGATGGCTTTTAGTATAAAAAAACGCGGTCGGATAACATATTATTATGGCGGAGATCGTCCCACTTTATCGGCACTGGTTACGGAAGACATTGGTGATGGCGATTTGAAGATCTACTTTGCTGGGTTGACGGGTGGATATTCGGCAAAAGGGGTTTTGGGCAACGATGAACTCGTGAGTATGGAGCCTCTAAAAGAGGTGGAGATGGTTTTTCGCTGTTGGGAGAAGTGGCTACAGGAAGCCGAGATTTGCGATTCGATTACCAAGATCGATTTTATTGAAATGCACGCTTTTGGCGCTCAGCCCAAGGACATAAATCCGATGGCTGATCCCCTGCGTTTCCACGAAGAGCAGCAGCGAATATATAAGGAATACGCAGAGGCATACAGTACTTTCTTTGCCGAGAAAATGTCCAATACTGGCGTTCCTTCGCGCTTTACTGTGCACGTGGTCGATTTTCCCGATAAGGCAGCATCATACGAGTTTTACAGCGTTGGTCTCTATCAGAAATCACTACACGAATAAGGCGTCTGTATAAGGGAATTATCGCAACGGCAGATTAGTCGAGGAGGCCGGTTCGTCCGGCCTCCTTTTTTGTTGTTGCAGGTGGCATAGGGGGAAAAAGGTCTAGCTGTTCTATATCTCTATCTGTAAACCCCGAAAACTCTACGTCGATGCAGCGTATACCCCCACTGTAGAGTGAAGATTCTGCGATGAGCATGCGTATGGCAGAGAGCAGTGTTGATGCTTGGTCGGAGAAGTGGGAAAGCTGCGATGTTGTGGTAAAGACTTCGCCAAGGGCTGGGCGTATATGTAGAGTCAACTGGCGGCAGCGCAAGTTGCGTCTGCGAAGTTGTCCCGTCAGGTCATCGACGAGTGGTCGCAGTGCATCACGTATTTCGTCTAGTGCATAAAGAGGAGCGGGGAACAGCATTTGACGGGTTATTGCTTTGGCTGTGAGACAGACAGGGTGGTCGTCATGCCCACGTGCCAAACGCCCAAGAAGGGCTGATTGTCTTCCACATAATTCGCGTAGTGCTACTTGGTCTATTTGTGCAAGTTGGCCAATTGTTTCTATGTGCGCTCTTGCTAGTTTTTCTTTAGTCGTCGGGCCTATATAGGGTAGTAGTGAAATGGGTTTGTCGCAGAGTACTTCATCGAATTCGTCTCTGAGTATTTCCCTAATCTCATCGTTTTCACCTAGGGTCGATGCAATTTTTGCGAGCATCTTATTTGGGGCGATGCCGATGCGAGCCTTATACCCAAACTGGTGCCACAGGTCGCTGCGGATGAGCTGTGCTGTGCGGCGGCCAAAGGGGATATCCAGTTTGTTATAGGTTATATCGAGATAAGATTCGGCTGGAGATATGGTTTCGATCCATTCGGTATATTCGCGAAATAGCGCGTTTACCTGATGGCCAACGCGCTGATACTTTTCGTAGTCTGGCTTGATGCACTGGACGTGGGGGTGGCGCTTTAACACCTGATGGCGCGCCATGCCCGGGTTTAATCCCAGAGCATGTGCTGCGGGTGAAACTGCTTCTACTTTGCTCTGAGGACTGTCGCCGACGATCAGAAGAGGAGTATGGGGGCCGCTGCCGTTTTCACGCTGTTCTATGAGGGCCAGCAGGCCATCGATATGGAGGTGAATTATTTTCCTCAGATCGTCAAACTGGGGTGGATCGTTTTGCTTCATATTCGTTTTAGAAGGGCAGTGGACAAACTTGGCCGCTGAGGTCTCCGTCCGCCGATTGCAGCGTCGTGCCGGGTTTGCTATAGGCGCGCCGCACATAGGCTAAGGCAATGGGGCCAAGGGTGGGGGAAAATGTGCTCGATGTTATGCTGCCAGCGCCGTGCCCGTCGCTTTGCAATGCCGTCCCGGGGCTTGGCAATGACTCTGCGGCAAAAGTTAAACCAACTAGGTGTTGCTTAATTTTGTCATAGGTATCGAGACGGGCGATGACCTCTTGGCCGATATAGCATCCCTTGTTCATATGAATGGTGCGCTGCAATCCCGCCTCCCAGGGGTTGTGCTCTTCATTTAGCTCGCTACCGTGTAGTGGAATACCTCTTTCGATACGGAGTATATCCCACACTTCATCGCAGATAAGTGCTGCGCCGGCCTCTATAAATTGCTGCTGCAGATTTGCTATGGCATGGATGGGGCCGATGGCGCGTAGGCCTTTAAGGTCGGCCCAGGGCAGGACAGATAACCACAGGTCTTGATCGGGTTCAACTGCGAGTAATTGGTGGGGCTGTAGCTCCGCTAGGTTTGCGTCGAGGACTTGCTGGACGAGTGGAGCCGCTTGCGGGCCGATGAGCTCAAACATAGCCGTCTCATCGGTAGTGTCGAGCAGGTCTATTTCTTCGGAAAAAATATAGCGGTCTAGCCATGCGGGTATAGAAGTGCGGGCGGGTGGGCTGAGCACAATTAGGGTATTGCCATCTCTGTGGTAAAATGTACAGCAATCGAGTATGCGCCCTCTACTCTCTGTAAACACGGCCTCAATGCCATAGCCGTGCTCTAACGATTCGAAATCGTTGGTCGTCATGCGGTGTAGAAAGCCCAGGTGTTCACTACCGCTGGTCAATAGGCGTCCATAGGCATTTGCGCGGCGCAGCGCTGCACCGGAGGCTGCAGCCTGATATTCTTTGTTTGTCTCGTCAGCCAGTGCTGTGTTTATCGTTCTGTTCATTGCTGTCCCCGATATAGTGAAGCTTGGAATTAGTCGTGGTAATGTACTTCAAAGCGCGAACCGACGTCCGGGTGTTTGACGACGTCGATTTGTACTGGAAATACCTTCTTGAGTTCGGGTAAATGGGTTACGACCAATACTTTGTCGAAGTCGCGGCTTATTTCCTGTATGGCTTCGACTAGGTGGTCTAAGCCCTGACTGTCCTGGGTGCCAAATCCCTCGTCTATGACCAGTGTGCGCAGTTGGGTGCCGGCGCGCATGGCGAGAACTTTGGAGAGGGCAATACGCAGGGCAAAATTCGTGCGAAATGCCTCTCCTCCGGAGTAGAGGTGATAGGGGCGTTCACCGATCTCATCGGCTATTTTTATGTCGAGTGTTTCGCGCGTTCCACCCGTTTTAAGGTCGCGCAGGGACTCAATTGAGATTTGAATGCGATTGTCGGTGAGACGGGCGAGTATGGCATTGGCCTCTTGTTCGATTTGGGGAACGGCGCTTTCAATAATGAGGGCTTGTATTCCGTCTTTGCCGAAAGCTTCATCAAGGGTATGATAGACCCAGGAATCGCTCTGGTCGCTCTTGCTCTTCGTGCGCAGGGCTTCGCGTTCTTCTGAGAGGCGAATGTCGCGTTCACTGAGGGCGCGCAATGTGCCACGCCGTTCAATGAGTCGGTCGTGCTCTGAGCGGTCTGCTGCTTGTTGTTGAGTTAGCTGGGTGAAACGCAGTTCGACGCCTTCGGCGTCTCCGCGAGAGATCTCCAGCATCTCGCGCTGGCTGTTGCGTTGTTCCTGGAGCAGTCGTAGCTCATCTATGCTCTGTGTCGTACGGCTAAATGCCTCGCGGTTGCTTGCGCGCCGTTCGCGCGCTGCTTGAAGGTTGTTTTGCAGAGTAAAGACCTCGCTCAGAGCATCGAGACGGCTGCGCAATGGGCCGTGTTGCTCACTGTCATAGCCCAATTCGTTTATCTGATTTTCGACGTCAGCGAGCTGTTCCTGTTCCTTGGGGGCATAGAGTTTGTCCGCGAGGTACTGTTGTGCTATTTCCATTTTCTTGCTGGCATCATTGCGTTCTAAGAGCAAGCGATCTGCTTGCGTGCGCGCGCTCTCAAGGCGTGCATGCGTCCTTTCAATCGGCTGTAGCTCGGTGATGCGCTGTTTGATAGCGCTATGTGCTTCTACCAGATACGAGAGGTTTTTCAACTCACTTTCGACTGTGGACAGGCGCTTGGTCTCATTCGCTGCACAGCGTATGAACTCTTGAGCCAGGGTGTCGATGCGCTGGCGCAGGCTTTTAGCTTCGACGTGTTGCTGCTGCAAATTTTCTAAACGGATATGGCATTCGTTGAGGTTTTTGCGCAGGCTATCTAGTACGGCTGTTCTTTGTTCCAATTCTCGATAGCGTGCGCGCATAGTGGTCATTTCGCTTTCGAGCTTTATAGTGGCCTTACTTAGTTCTTCTATAAGCAGTTCTTGTTCGCGTTCATTTTTTTGTAATTCTTCGCCTAGCTGGCGGCGATGTGCTTCATCTAAGGTACTGCCGCAAAGTGGACAATTGGCTTCGTCGCGCTGCTGTGCTTCGAAGATGCGTTTGCGTTCGCGTTCGAGCAATTCACGTGCAGCTTCGATCTGTTTTTGCAGTTGAGCGATATGAGCTCGTTGTGCGCTGCCTTGTTCCTTGAGTCGGTCTCGTTCGGTGGCAAGTTGTACTAGGGCTTCGATCTCTTTTTCAAGATTAGTGCTTTGTTCTTTAAATGTAGTTTCTGTCTGTAGAGACTCTTCTACTGCGTTGAGCTGTTTTTGTGCTGTTTCGCGTTGAGCGGTCAAGTCTTGTCGCTCTAGGGCGATAGCGTGCTCAAGTTGTGTTCGTTCGTGGAGTAATGCCTCGTGGCGCACGCGCTGACTCTCTAGCTGTTGATCTTGGTTGCGTAGATCTGTCAACTGGGAAAACTCGCTCAAAACCTGTTCTTGTTGGGTCAGCAGAGTTTGAATATCCAGCAGCTGTGCATCTCTGTCATCTCGTAGCGCACTGTGGGTTTGCAGCCGCTGCTCGACTTCGTGGCGTGCGTCTGTTATTTGCGCCTGGAGTTGGTTGCGTCGATTCTCTAAATCGCGCAAGCTGTGCATTTTTTTATCTTGCTCGGCAACTTGTACTTGAAGTTGCTGGTAGGTGGCGAAATCGCGTTTAATATCGTCTTCGGATCGAAGTAAAACTTCGTCATCACGCTGCTGTTTTTCTAAGTATTGTTTCTCTTTCTCTAGTAACTCAAGCCGTTGTGCCGTTTCTGCGGCATCGCGCTTGAGCTCTTTTAGGCGCTCTCCTACCTGCTGAACTTCTTGGCGCTTTTGTCGTAAACTCTCAAGTTCAGCTTCGTTTTTATCCAATGTGTCGACTAGGCTCTGCAGGCGGGTCGATACCTCGTCGAGTTCACTTTTGTGCTGGTCTATGTTGCTTAGTTCCGTATCTAACTCGTCTAGGCGTCTTTGCCTTTCGCGGTTGTGCTGATCTAAGTTTTGGAAACGCTCACGCGCCAACCCTTGTAGTCTGTCATAGCGTTCAAGTCCCAAAATCCGCGACAAGATCTCTTTGCGCTGTCGTGCATTTTTTTCAGTGAAGGCATCGGCGTGCCCTTGGACTATAAAAGCGGAATTTGTAAAGGTCTCATAGTCCATGCTGAGTAACTGATCTATGCGCTCCTGTGTGCGCGTGAGTGAGTCTCCCTCTGATAGCGAGCGGTAGGTTTGTTTGCTCTCGTCGTATATTTGCAGCTCTAGTTGTGCGACGCCGCGCTTGCTGCGTTTGCGATAGCTGCGGATGGTGCGAAAGCGTTCAGAGTCGAGGTCAAAGCTGAGTTCGACCTGCATCTCGCTGGACCCGACCCGCAAGAGTCCATCATCGGGCTTGCGCTCATGTTGGCCCTTGCGGGCTTCCCCCCACAGCGCATAGGTCATTGCGTCGAGAAGAGCCGATTTTCCGTGGCCGTTGTCGCCGCTCAGGCAGGCTACGCTGAACTGAGTGAAATCGAGCGTGGGGACATTTTCGCCATAGCTGAGGAAGTTGCGCAGAGAAAGCGAAACGGGTATCAAGATGCCTGGTCTCCTTCGAGCACCTCTAATTGGTGTTCGAGGTCGAGAGCATAACGCAGCAGTTCTTCGCGTCGTTCGTTCAAGTGCTCATTATTTTCTATATAGCGATCGAGCGCCTCTCGTAGCCCGAGATCTTCTGTGACAGTGGCGCGGCGCGGGCGTTCTTGTGGAACGATGCGCGGCTGTATTGATGCAATATAAAAGGCTGGATCAAGTGCGCGGCGGATTTGTTCGAGATCTACGGGATCTTCTATTGTTGTAGGCAAATCATAGAGCACGCGCACGACGGCGTCTTCGATGTTGCTGGCTTCAATTGCCGATACAATCTGGTCTGTCGGTGGTTTTTCGGGATGTACTTGTAGCTCGATGGTAACGAAGCGTCGTGCTGCAACGGGGACAAACTCAAAACTCGTCGCACGTCCTCGAGGTGTATTGGCATCTTCATCAATACTGACGATGCAGAATCCCTTGTCTTCGCGTTCTTCGCCGAAATCTATACGCTCAAGGCTGCCCGAGTACACTACGGGTGGGTCGGCACCTTTGTGTAAGTCTTGGTACTTATGGATATGGCCTAGGGCGACATAATCGAAGAGCGGATTGGCTAGGGTGCTGGTTAATAGTGTCGGGTCTTGGCCAATGAGTGCTGTGCGCTCGCTGCCAGAATATGTGGCTTCAGCTGCAGCGATATGGGCGGTGAGTATGGCGGGTAGTTCGGGCTTGAGTTGGCGGGTAAACTCGCCGATTTGAGCAGCGCAGATCGATTGTATTTGCGCGGTTACTTCTTCCTGGGGTAAATCCTTATAGTCGTCATGGGTGCGGAGGATATTGCGCGTTGGCCAAGGGAGACCGGCTACCTGAACAGGGCCGTTGCGCGTATCTATCTGTAGTATCTCTGGTCGGCGTATAACAAAGGTGTTATCCAGTTCGAGTGCGCCAAATATATCGATTGATGTGGCTTTTCCGAAAGCTGCTGGAGTGTCGTGGTTGCCAACTATGAGAACGATGGGAATAGAGGCTTGTTGTAATCTGCGCAATTGGCGGGCAAATTCGCGTTGGTGGGTTGGGTTCGGATCGCAAGTTTTATACGCATCACCTGCAAATATGACTAGGTCTACCTCTTCCTCGATTGCTAGGTCAAAGGCCGTGCTGAG
>Ga0055584_100003630_pt1 | contig 15180 bp, 12 predicted proteins | sample OSDHelmetaG_FD_58716 | JGI IMG/M metagenome (GOLD analysis project Ga0055584, IMG submission 58716) | Pelagic marine sediment microbial communities from the LTER site Helgoland, North Sea, for post-phytoplankton bloom and carbon turnover... | ecosystem: Environmental > Aquatic > Marine >... | reverse complement strand
GCGTCCTGCATTCACCCACCAGACTGAGTACTGCCGACTGAGTCGACGTCAGGGCGCCAACCATCCCATTCAGGCAATGAATCTGCGCGAAAATGGCGCTATCTGTGCCTAAAATTCGCTAAATCAGCCGTTTTCTCGACTTATTCCCAGAAAATCCTGCAAGGGGACCCATTCACCTCTCGGCGTACGATGCTCGACACCGTAAGAAAAGCGTTGCAAAAAAATTAAAATGGAATAAGGTTATTCGAATAAGAATTAAGGCTGGTTATTGCCAGTGAACTTAGCGGTACTCACAAAAAAACAGGGGGTTCCCATGCAGGAACAACAAGCCATTATTTCATGGAAGGTCGCGGGGATCGCGCTGGGATTACTGCTTATCCTCGCGACTTACCTGGTGCAACCACTGGGCGTGTCAACACAGTTTGTGGTCGCCGATGCTCTCGTCACTCACTCGCTGGCCCCGGAAGCCGCTGAGTCCAATGCCTATCTTGCCAAGTACGGAGAAAAATCCGATTGGGGTATTGGTTATGGCGGCATGTTGGTACTGGGGATGTTTGCCGGCGGCTTCCTTTGTGCGCGACTGCTGCGCGCGCGACAGCCAGATGCAGATAAAGGATCCATGCCGGCAATGTGGCAAGCGGCCTTCGGTAACTCTCGCAGTAAGCGCTACCTTGCGGCCTTTGGTGGGGGCGTGTTGCTGTTGTTCGGCGCCCGTCTGGCGGGGGGGTGCACCAGTGGCCACATGATTAGCGGTATATCGCAAATGGCGGTGAGTTCATTTGTTTTTGGCGTGTGCACTTTTGGCGCTGCGATTCTGGCGGCACATATTCTCTACCGTGGGAGAGCGTAAATCATGGGCACTTTAACCATTGGATTTCTGATTGGCTGCGCCTTTGGTGCGATTCTGTATATGGGTGGCGCCACAAGCTATCGCCGTATCTTGGGGACGCTGTTGCTGAAGGATATGTGGATCATCAAGTTGATGTGTACCGCGATCGGTGTCGGAACGCTGGGGCTTTACCTCCTTGATCTCAACGGCCTTGCGCACCTGAGTATCAAGCCGGCCTATCTGGGTGGCGTCGCAGTAGGCGGCATTATTTTCGGTATCGGTTGGGCGGTATCGGGATACTGCCCGGGCACGTGTGTGGTGGGCGCTTCCGAGGGCAAATGGGACGCTATCTTCACCGTGATAGGGGGCCTAGTGGGCGCCGCGATTTTTGCGACGGCATATCCCGCGTTGGAGGCATTGCTGCTGGCACCGCTTGATTTCGGCAAGATCACGCTACACGACGTCACGGGCCTGAACAGCGTGTACCTAGCGATTCCGCTCAGCGCGATGCTCTTGTCTCTGGCCTTTTTCGTACTGAAGGATCGCTACGAATAAAGTGCGCCAAATCCGGGTGCAGGTAGGCAAGCGCCGCTTACCTTCATCGCCCCTCGGCGGCGCGGAGGGTGTTGGCTCTTTTATCCTCGCCGTCGTGGCTCCATCCCGGGGCTAAAAAAAGATACCGCAGGGCGTCTTGCCAGCCTGAGCTGCGGCGGATGTCCCTTGCGATACTGGCGTACTCTCCAAAAGAAACTTTCACCGGATTGAAACTGTCGATATTGCGCGTCAATCCGTAGCGCACTGGCTCCTCGGGCACCTCGGCGCTGAAAGTGCCAAACAGTCGATCCCAAATGATCAAAACGCCCGCGTGATTGCGGTCAAGATAGCGCACGTTTGAAGCGTGGTGGACACGATGGTGAGAAGGCGTGTTGAAGAGCCACTCAAACCAAGCGGGCATTCTGTCCACGGTCTCGGTGTGGAGCCAAAATTGGTAGATCAAACTCAGGCTCATCATGGTCACAATCATTACCGGGTCGAATCCGAGCAGGGCCAGTGGGCACCAGAATAGATATTTGATGACACGTTCACCTACGCCCTGTCGCAGCGCCGTACCGTAGTTGTAGTACTGGGAATTATGATGCGATACATGCCCCGCCCACATGATCCGTACTTCGTGATTGGCGCGATGAAAGCTGTAATAGGTGAGGTCATCAAGGAAAAACAGCAGTACCCACCAGTGCGGTGCCCGAGTGACCACGTCTTGGAAGGGTGAGGCCTGCCAGCAGAAAAACATCAACATGACGCCAAGCAGCTTGGGTATCAGGTCTACCACCACTGTAATGAGCATGACTCCCATCGAGGCAAAAAAGTCTTCACGGTGGTATAGCGGCAGGGATTTTTGCCAGGCCACCGTCCATTCAATCGCCAGTGCGACAAAGAAGAGCGGCAGGGCATAGATGACCCAGTCTTCCTGCAGAAGCACGAGTGTCTGATCAAGGGCGTTATTCATTGCACAAATCGTTCTGTCTGTTTGCTACTGTCTTTGTCACGCCGCAGTTGTGTCAGTTGCGCCATGATCGAGACCGCGATTTCCATGGTGGTTTTTGAGCCAATTGAAAGCCCCACGGGGGCGTGCAGTCTCGCCAACGCATTTTCTTCAACGCCCAATTTGAGCAGCCGCGCTATGCGTTTTTCGGTTGTGCGCACCGACCCGAGTGCGCCAACGTACCACGCGGCTGATTCAAGCGCTTCCATCAGCGCCATGTCGTCGACTCTGGGATCGTGGCTCAACGTGATTACCGCGCAGAGCTCATCACTGCCGTGTTCCCTGACCACATCGTCGGGCAAACCGAGAATTTTCTCGATATCGGGTCCTTGCCACTGATCCAAGGCCCACTCCCGGGAATCCGTCAGGAGTACCTCATAGTCCATCGCCAGCGCCAAAGTGCTGAGGTTGGCCGCCAATTGCCCGGCGCCTACGAGCAACAGCCGCTGACGTGGCCCAAAGCAGTGGGAAAAGCGCGGATGGTTTTTTTCGAGGGCGGTGAATCGGTCGGTGGGGCTCAGCTGTGATTCTCCGGTGATGCAATCTACATGTCGTTGCACCGTACGCCGCTCAATCATCGCCTGCCGCGCGCGCGCAACCCAGTCGATATCTTTAGCATCGAGCTGTTGGATGGCGAGCTCCAGTCGCCCACCGCAGGGAAGCCCCCATTTTTCATTGTCCTCGGCGCTGACCCCATACTCCGTGATGTGCACTTCTGGACCGTTGAATGCGCCTGCCAGGAGCCGCTTGATCAAATCCTCCTCAACACATCCACCCGACACACTGCCGACCTGAGATCCGTCAGCGCGGAATACCACCAACGAGCCCACCGGTCGTGGAGAGGATCCGATCGTCGTCGTTACCGTGACGAGCCACGGACGCTCTCCCTCCGAGAGGCATGCCAGCAAGCTACTTAGAATGGTGTGATCCGAGGAAAGCATGTGATTCAACGACGCAGTAATGAGCCCGCCAGTTTACTTAAGGAGGCAACTGGGTTTGGCCGATACCCAAGTGTAGAGGACTGCACAGGCTTCTGGGAGCGCCCCGGTAACGCTCGGTATCGAGTCTGAAAGTTATGGCATAAAGATTGCCGATACCGCATCATACGGCTCCTAATTTTTCTAATTCAATACATCAGGTGGTGAAACATGCCCAATCCTGTCTACATCTATGATGCCGTGCGCACGCCGCGCAGCAAAGGTAAATCCACAGGAACCCTTTACGAGGTCAAACCCATCGATCTGGCGGCGGGTTTGCTCGTCGAACTGCAGAAGCGCCACGATCTCGATACCAGCTATGTCGACGATGTCGTCATGGGCTGTGTCTCGCCGGTGGGTGAGCAGGGCTCGGATGTGGCAAAAATGGTTGTGCAGAACGCCGAGTGGGATGAATCGGTGCCCGGTGTGCAGCTCGATCGTTTTTGTGCCTCGGGACTCGAGGCGGTCAATATTGCCGCTCAGAAGATTGCCTCGGGATGGGAGGATCTCGTGGTAGCTGGGGGTGTCGAATCGATGTCTCGGGTGCCCATGGGATCCAATGGGGGTGCCATGGCCAGTGATCCCGGCTTTGCCCTGAAGACCAGTTTTGTGCCGCAGGGCATTGGCGCAGACACCATTGCGACACTGGCGGGGTGGTCTCGAGAAGACGTCGACCTTTATGCCGTGACTTCGCAGCAACGCGCTGCCAATGCGCGCGATAAGGGTTGGTTCGACCGTTCAGTCGTGCCGGTCAAGGACAGCAGCGGTGTGACGATTCTGGAGCGCGACGATTTCATCAAGCCTGATACCACGGTCGAGGGCCTTGCGGGTTTGAAGCCGTCATTTGAAATGCCCGGCAGCTTGGGCTTTGACGACGTTATTCTTGCCAAGTACAACACGTTGGATCGAATTGATCATGTGCACACGCCGGGTAACTCCTCGGGTATTGTCGACGGCGCCAGCGCGGTCATGATTGGCAGCGAAAAAGCGGGAAGTGACCTCGGACTGAAACCAAGGGGTCGCATATTGGCCACTGCAGTACTCGCTACCGACCCGATCATTATGCTGACCGGCCCGGGCCCTGCGGCGAAGAAATGTCTGGCCAAGGCGGGCCTTACGCCGGCAGACATCGACCTGTGGGAAATCAATGAGGCCTTCGCCTCGGTGGTGCTACGTTACGTGCAGGATCTCGACCTCGATCTGGAGATTACCAACGTCAACGGCGGGGCAATCGCCATGGGGCATCCATTGGGTGCCACGGGAGGTTGTCTGGTAAGCACCGTGCTCGACGAGCTGGAGCGACGCGATGCCAAGCGCGCCATGCTGTCGCTGTGCGTCGGCGGCGGTATGGGTATTTCAACGATTATTGAGCGTGTTTGAGCGTCGGAGAATAGGGAACTAAAGCAGCATGAGTAGATTTGATTACGATAAAGATGCTAACGGCGTTGTGACTGTGACGATGGACATGGAAGGTCCTGTCAACTCAATGTCAGAGGCTTTTTTGCCTGCACTTCGTGACACCGTTGAGAAGCTTGAGGCAGAAAGTGGGCTCATGGGCGTAGTGCTGGCGTCTGCGAAAAAAACGTTTTTCGCAGGTGGAGATTTGAACTCACTGTGTCAGGTCACCGAAGAAAATGCGGAGACCTTTTTCAATGAGGCGCAGGCGATCAAAGCGGAGTTTCGACGCCTCGAGAAGCTGGGCAAGCCTGTGGTTGCTGCGATCAATGGCGCGGCACTCGGTGGTGGTTTGGAGCTGGCGCTTGCCTGTCATTATCGCATCGCCTGGGACAATAAGACCGTGCAGCTGGGTTTCCCGGAGGTGACTTTGGGACTGCTGCCCGGCGGTGGCGGTGTGGTCAAAGCCATTTATCTCATGGGGCTTATGGCCTCGAACGAATACCTCATTGAGGGCAAGCGCGTAGTGCCGGCCAAGGCCAAAGAAGCGGGCCTGATCAATGAGACTGTCGATAGCCTTGATGATTTGATCCCGCGGGCCAAGGCGTGGATTGCTGAGAATCAAGACAACGAGGCCGCGTGCACCCAGCCCTGGGATACCAAGGGCTATAAGATCCCCGGTGGCAATGCCAATCATCCTGCGGTTGCACAGATGCTGCCCGTTGCGTCGGCCATGATCGCGCAGAAGACGCGTGGTTTGCTGCCCGCGCCTGTCAAAATTCTCGATGTGGCGGTATCCGCCATGCGAGTCGACTTCGACACTGCCATGCGCATTGAGAGCCGTGGTCTGACTGAGCTCGCGCTGACGCCCGTTGCGAAGAATATGATCAACACCTTCTTTTTTAACCTGAATCAAATCAACGGCGGGGCCTCCCGACCCAAGGACATTCCGCCACAGAAGACTGAGAAACTCGGCGTGCTTGGCGCCGGCATGATGGGTCAAGGGATTGCCTATGTCTCCGCCATGGCGGGTATAGAGGTGGTGCTCAAGGATATTTCTCTGGAAGCGGCAGAGAAGGGCAAGGCCTACAGTGAAAATCTGCTCAATAAGCGGGTGGAGCGGGGCCGTATGTCTGCGGAGCAGGCGCAGCAAATCCTTGCCTTGATCAAACCCACCGCGGAGAACGGCGATCTTGACGGCTGTGATCTCATCATCGAGGCGGTGTTTGAGAATATGGCGCTCAAACATGAAATCACCAAAGCGCTGGAGCCACACCTCGCGGAAGGCGGTGTGTGGGGTTCCAACACCTCAACGCTACCGATTACGCAGCTTGCTGAAGCCAGTGCCAATGCCGACAACTTCATCGGTATCCACTTCTTCTCACCCGTCGACAAAATGCCTTTGGTCGAGATCATCATGGGCGAGAAAACCAGTGATCTGGCGTTGGCCAAGGCCTTTGATTACACCAAGCAAATCCGCAAGACGCCGATTGTGGTCAATGACTCACTGGGCTTCTTTACTTCGCGTACCTTTGGTACCTATCTCGACGAGGGGGTGCACCTGCTGACCGAAGGCGTCCATCCGATTCAGATCGATAATCTCGGCAAAGCAATTGGCATGCCTGTGGGGCCGTTGGCCGTTTATGACGAAGTGAGTCTGGAGTTGTCTCGCAAAGCCTGGGCGACCTGGAGAGACATGGGTGTGTTGGATAACTGGGGAGATGGTTCTGTGACCCGCGGCGTGATTGACACCATGGTCGGTGAGCACGGTCGCGGCGGGCGTCACCACGGCGGTGGCTTTTATGAGTATGGCGAGAACGGCAGCAAGAAAATCTGGCCGGGGCTCATGGACCTTTACTATAAGCCCGACGCGCAGGTTGCCGAGGAGGACATTAAGGACCGACTGTTATTTCGTCAGGTGATTGAGGCGCTGAAGTGTCTTGAAACCAATGTCCTTCGCACAGTCGCCGACGGCAATATTGGCTCGATTATGGGGATTGGCGCGCCAGCCTGGACCGGCGGTCTGATCCAGTTCGTCAATACCTATGGGCTTGAGCGGTTCAGCGCGCGCTGTGCCGAGCTGGCGAGCGAGTATGGAGATCGATTCAATGCGCCGGCAATCTTGGCGGAAAAAGTCGCCGCTGGAGAGCGCTTCAGCTAAGGCTAATGTGATCGGGTCCGGCGCGGGCGCGCGCCGGGTCCGGTAAAACCGCCGCCACTAATTCTGGGTGCCGGCACACCGTCATTCGCATCACATCAGATAGCGCTACAGCATGACCTCAATCAGCGACGGCCCTTTGTTTGACATCGCTTCGGCCACTGCGGCATCGAGCCCTGCGACCGTTGTCACTCGCGTCGCCCGCATGCCCATTCCCTTTGCAATGTCTGTCCAGTTGATTTCCGGGTTGGTCAAATCCAGTAGCGACAGCGCGGTCGGGCCCGGTTCTTCAACACCGACACGGTTTAACTCGATGTTGAGAATGGCGTAAGAGCCGTTGTTGAGCAGCATCACCGTAATATCGAGTGCTTCGCGCACCATGGTCCACAATGCTTGCACGGTGTACATACCCGAACCATCGGCTTCCAGCGCCAGCACTTTTTGATCCGGGCACGCGATCGCCGCGCCAATCGCAAGAGGTAAGCCCTGACCAATCGCGCCGCCTGTCAGCGTCAGCCAGTCGTGGGGTGCGGCAGTTGCCGTCAGTAAAAAAGCGCCTAGCCCATTGGTTGCTCCCTCGTCACAGACGATCGCGTTAGCAGGCAGACGATTGGAAATCACTTTTCCCAATTCACCGGCGTCAACCGCGCCGTCCACTAGAGGGTATTGCGCTCCCTCGGCAACCACTGCTGATTGTTTCGGTGCCTCCAGTGCATCCGCAAGACGTTTCAGGGCGTCGACCACATCCACTTCAGCATTGGCGAGCACGGTTTTCTTAGCGGTATCAGGTGCAAGCACACTGGGTTTCTCGGGGTAGGCGAAAAAGGATACCGGCGCTTTCGCGCCGGCCAGCACTAGCGTGTCGAGTCCGGCAAGTTGCTCCGCGGCGGCTTCACCGAAATAAGCTAAGCGCTCGGTGGCTACCCGCCCGACGCCTCGCGCCTGTCGCGCAAAAAATGTCTCACTAATCAAGCGACAGCCAGTGGCCGCAGCGATGCGGCCTGCCTGCTCCAGACCCTCTTCCCGCAGGGCTCTGCCGCCGAGAAACAGGCAGCTCTTGTTGGCACTCCGAAGCGCTTCGGCTGCTGCATGGATAACGTCTTCGCTGACGCGCGCCGTGGCACTCTCGCGGGGGTGGTATCGCTGCGGCTCTATTGCTGTCCAGGCATGATCCGCGGGCACGACAAATGTGCTGATGCTACCGGGGTAGTCGAGGCTCGCCGCGAGGGCGTCGAGGCCGGTTTGGGCAAGTGTCGTCGCGCTCTCGGATACCTGATAGGTCCGTGAAACGGGGGCCGCAAACCCTCGAATATCACTGGTGAGCGGTGCGTCGTGCTTTAGGTGGTCGGTCGCATGATCCCCGATCATATTGAGAATGGGGGAGCGCGCACGCTGCGCATTGTGGAGGTTGGCGATGCCATTGGCGAAGCCTGGGCCCAGATGCAGCAGGGTCAGCGCCGGCTTATCGGCCATGCGTCCATAGCCATCTGCCGCGCCGGTCGCCACGCCCTCAAACAAACAGAGCACCGCGCGGATTCCCGGTTGCTTGTCGAGCGCGGCTACCAACTGCATCTCGGAGGTGCCGGGATTGGCGAAACAGGCATCGACGCCGTGTTCAGCCAATGCGTTGATTAAAGATTCGGCCCCGTTCATGACTGGATCCTGAGATTAGAAAAGGCCAGCATGATACCGCTTCCGCTGTCTGTCATGAGAAAGTATCGATTGCCATCGGCTGCGTCGCTCGAGAGGGACTCATAAGCACTCGCTCGCGGCGCCGCGTGAAAGGTCAGTCCAGTGCCGTACCTTTCACTTTGCGTGATCGGAGGTTGCGAGCGAAATCTGACGCTCAGTGGGTCTCTTCCCCTCCACTGACGTTGAGCGCTTCGCCGGTGATAAAGGCGGCCTCATCTGAGGCGAGAAAAGCCACTGCGGCGGCGGTATCTTCCGGCGTGCCCACTCTCCCCAGCGGCACCCGTTCTGCGATTTGAGCGCGATAGACCTCAGGCTCTAACCCCCGCAAAGAGGAGAAGTATTCGCTTTGGGCTTTGCCCATTGTGGTCGTGACATGATTCGGGCAAACGGCATTGACGCGGATCCCCTGTGGCGCGAGATCGATCGCCGAGGTACGTGTCAGTCCAATAATGCCGTGCTTTGAGGACACGTAGGGTGCCATTTGTCTAAACCCTGTTTTAGCCGCCTGACTCGCAATATTAATAACGCTACTGCCTTCCTGCATCACCCGCGCTGCTTCCCGCGTGAAGAGAAAAGCCCCCGTCAGGTTCACGCTGATGACCCGTTGCCATTCCTCCAAACTCAGTTCGGTCAGTGGCTTGATGATGTCGCCAATGGCGGCGTTATTGATGAGAATATTTAAATGACCAAAGTGTGAGGCTGCTCTCTCCACTGCTGCGCCCACCGAGGTTTCATTGGAAACATCGCAGGCAATGCCCACAGCGTTGTATCCCAATCTGATCAGGTCGCATACGACTGGGTTGCCATCCGGGGCATGTGCTCCCCCATCTGTCATAACGCTATCGAGGTCTGATACTACGAGCCGGCATCCCGCTTCGCCCAGGCGCTTTAGGATGCCGTGCCCCAGCCCGCCTTCCCGACCCGCGCCTGTGCACAGCGCTACCTTACCTTTGAGTCCCTTCATTCAATCGACTCGGAGACCATGAACGTTGCGTCCTCAGCAAACTCTCTGAACTTAGCCGCAACGGCTTGTGCGGCCGGCGCACCTACGGCGCTCATGAACGCATCCATATCGTCGACATGAATCAGTTCAACATAGGCGTAGGGTACTGCCGACGAGCCGTCCAGCAATCGTTCGCTGCGCAGCACATCAAATCCGCCGCACCCCTTGAGACGACGGACACTGGGGATGTCCACACTGCGCGCCCACGCTTCATATTCATCGCGGTCGACACCGCTTCTTAGATTGAACAGGACAACGATAGTGCTCATGGTGACTCCTTAAACTCCGTTAATTTGCGGTCTACCGGTTGGGGTATCGTCTTCGGCCGCACATTGTGCCTTCGATGACTCCGCTTAGCCCTCAACCTTGCTTACTTCCGACACTTAAACATATCATCAATCCTTAACGTCGGAACGTATCGAGGCTGCAATGACTCTATCCCACGACCACGACATGGCTGTTTCTCTCACCCAGCAGGACCGCTCGCGGAGGGCTTTTGTCTCGACGTTAAGGTCCCACGTGCTGCAGCGCATGTCGGGTGATCTACGCCAGCACTTTCAGCAAGCCGTCGAGCCTGAACATGCCAAATCGGAGGCGCCGCTGGACACCCCTGAGGCGATCCATGAGGCACTCAAGGGCGAATTTCCATTCAAAGCCTACAGCAGCGTGCGCACCGCGGCACAAGAAATGGTGTTTGACGTAGTGAGCGATGCGGTTGACCGCGAATTGAAAGTGCTGAACGAAAAAGCGGCAAAACCTGCCAAGCACGGTACGCTAACGCTTAATCCATCTTTGCTTCTGCCCAAGAATGTGACCGGCATCGACGTGCATTTATCGCCGGGCAGCTATCACGCGGAGCACGCCGAAGAAGACGTTAGCGCTGGTGCCGTGTATGACAACTCGATAGACGTATTTGCTTTTGGCCAGTTCGGTAAGCGCCACAACGATATTGGCATGACACTGTCCAATTATCTGCGTCTGAAGTACCCCGATTTTGCGCCATCGTCGATTCTTGATTGTGGCTGCACGATCGGGCACAACACGCTCCCGTGGGCTGAGACGTATCCTGCGGCTGAAGTCACGGCAATCGATGTGGCGGCGCCGGTGCTGCGTTATGCCCATGCTCGCGCGGAATCGATGGGTACAGCAGCGCACTTCAGGCAAATGGACGCGACTGCCATGGATTTCGAAGACGCGCAGTTCGATGTGGTGTTCTCTTCCATGTTCATGCACGAGCTCCCGCTTAAGCACATTCACCGCTATTTAAAGGAGGCCTTCAGAGTGCTCAAGCCGGGAGGCATTGTCTGGCAAATGGAGTTGCCGCCAATGAATGCCATGCCGGACTACGAAAACTTTTATATGAACTGGGACACCTCCTATAACAACGAACCCTATTACGGTACGTTCCGTAAGCAAGACTACCGACAGCTCCTGATAGACGCGGGATTCAGCACAGACGACTTTGTCGAAGCTACGATGCCTAGGTATACCTTTGTCGGTGAGGCTGCATTCACCGAAGCGATACAGGGCGGTAACACTTTCGACACGCTCACGGGGCGCATGGATCCCAAAGGGACGCGGTGGTACGGTTTTGGTGCCTGGAAGCGCTAAGTCATGAGCTCGCGACGCATTCCCCGTAAACGACGCGGTCAACGGCATCAGTTTTTTGAGGCAGACGGCGTCGACGAACTATTGAGCTGCTTGCTGCGGCTTACCTCTGAGGTGTCCGCTTTGAGTGAGCGGCTCTATCTGGCCGAGCGGGTACTGGAAGCGAAAGGGATCGATATGGCCGGTGCAATTGAGCATTACCGGTTATCCGAGAATGACGAAACGGTATTGGGCTCAGAGCGGCAACGGTTAATCGAGACCGTGCTTGCCCAGCTGGGTGCCAGTGGCACTGGCGTAGAATCGTTTGAAGACGATCTCGTCCCGTAGCGCAACGGTTAGTTAGCGAGCGCCATGACCAATCCCCATTACCCGCGACTGTTCAGTCCTATTGAATTGGGTGGTTATACCCTCAGAAACCGTATTACCCATGCATCCATCGTCACACAGTATGTGGTCAAGCATGCGCCGACCGAAAAACTGCTGAACTATTATCGAGCGAGAGCCGCGGGAGGCGCTGCTGCCATCATCACTGAGCCAATTGCCATGACCGCCCATAATCGGATAGGGAGTCGTTTACGCGCCTGGGATGACGCCGGCATGGACCAGCTTAAGCGTGTCGCAGATCTCGTCAATGGCGAGGGCGCATTGTTGATGGGGCAGGTACAGGACTCCGGCAGGGGACGCCATTCAGTGGGACGTAATGACGGTGCGGTTGGCGCCTCCGCTTTGCCCGATGATCTTAGCTGGACTGTCCCTGCTGAACTCAGCGTGGCGGAGATTGAGGACATGATCGCCGACTGGGCAAAAGGGTGTGCTCGATTGCAGTCAGCGGGCTTTGCGGGTGTCGAGATCTCCGCCGGTCACGGCCATCTCTTCCATCAGTTTCTGTCTCCCTGGTCCAATCGACGACTGGATGAGTACGGGGGTGATCTGGAGGGACGCGGACGTTTTTTGAGCGCGCTGGTGTCTGCGATTCGAGCGGAGTGTGGTTACCCCTTTATCATCGGACTTAAGCTGCCTGCTGACGACGGTATAACTGGCGGGATCGATCTTGCCCTTGCAGCGGATATCGCTGCATTGATGGCAAAGCAGCGCACCGAGTTCGACAGCTGGACCTGGGTTTGGGGAGCCCATGCGCGGTCCTTATACAAGCATTTGCCCGATGCTCACGGCGAGCGGCATCCCTACCTGCAACATATTGCGGCCTTGAGGCAGGTGGCACCCGATATCCCCACGGGGGCCATTGGCTACATTACGGACCCGAATGAATGTGAAACCGCACTGTCCGATGGCACCGCGGATCTGGTTTTTCTGGGGCGCCCGCTAATAACAGACCCCGCATTTCCCAAAAAATGTGAAGAGGGGCGCGAGGCCGACATCCGCTATTGTGTCTCCTGTAATACCTGTTGGCGGAGCATTATCGATGGCGCGGGCCTAGCCTGCGATAACAACCCCCGTGTGGGCAGTGCTGATGAGCATGACTGGCAGCCCGAGCAGGTGGCTGCGCCCAAACACGTTGTTGTCGTCGGCACAGGCGTGGCGGGTTTGGAGGCCGCACATACAGCGGCGCGGCGCGGCTATCGGGTGAGCGTGGTCGGAGATCATGCTCGCATCGGTGGCAAGACGCTCCTCCATGCGGGTCTTCCGGGCGGTGAGAATTTATCCAGCGTATATGACTATCAACATCTCATGGCGATCCGCCATGGGGTCACCTTTTCATTGGGTCGGCACGCGCGTCTCGAGGATGTGCTGGCTCTGGCGCCGGATCAGGTTATTCTGGCAACGGGATCGCGCAGTGGGCGACCCCATTGGTTGAGCGACGAGTGGGCGGCCTCAGGCTTGATTCCCAGTCTTAGAGAAATGGCAGCGGCGCTGCAGGAGCGCAGCGACGTTACCGAAGGTCGCGCTGTCATTGTCGATCAGGACCATTCGGAGATGACCTACGCTTTTGCCCAGCGGCTAGCGATGCGATTTACGGCGGTGACGATCGTTACGGCCAGAGAACGTATCGGTCATGACGTCTCGTTGATCAATCGGCAGGGCATATACCAACGCCTTCACGATTTGGGCGTCGAGATCATCTGCAATGTTGAACCCTGTAACCTTGATACTCTGGAGGACGCGCAGCTGCAGTTACGGAACGTGTATAGCGATACGGTACAGACGATCGATGATGTTGTCGCGCTGACGCACGCGAGCTCTCGAGTGCCCAACAATGAACTACAGAAGCCCTTGCAGCAGGCCGGCGTTGAGGTCATTACCGTGGGAGATTGCCGAGCGCCACGGTCATTGTTGGCAACCACCAAAGAAGCTTACGAGGTTGCTATCCGCATTTAGTTTGTCTCGTCGGCTTGGCAGTTGTAAATCGCAACAATTCTTCTACGCCACGCTGCGCCCGAGTGCTGGCCATTGCTGCGAGGCTCTCCGCAACTTTTGGCGCGTAGATTATTGATTAGAGACGGTGTACTGCTTGGTGCTGGCGGTGCGATTCTCGGCTCGAAACCCCGGTGATCTCACCCTCTCCATGGCAAAAGCTTCTGCTTGGTCGAGGTAGTGGGGTGATTCCGGGTTTGTCATCTGACTCCCATATTGATGGGTACCGAGGACGGTCTGCTGGCCGTCGGCACTCCACTCGATAAGGTAGTAGAGACCATCACCCGCCACCACTGTGAGGTAGCTATCGTCTTCATTAATTCGCTCAGCATACATTGCCCGCAGCGTATCGGGTCCACCGGCAACGGGCCACAGTCGATCTCCGCGTCCATGCTGTTGCACTGTGCCCCATTCGGGATCCAACCGACCCGACACAGACCGCACTGAATCCATGCACTCTCGGAGCGTATCGCGAGGTTGTGGTGGCGGCTCGCCGGTGCGCTCACCCTGCCATTCAGTCAGCAGAATGCAAACGCCCAAGGCCGCGCTTCGATTGGCCATGTCAGTGTGCAGATCCCAGTTAGCTATCAAGGCCAGTGCGGTAACCTCATCGTCAGTCTGGGGTTCAAGGTCGGCAATAGTGCGCAGATAGGTATAGCCCCGGTAGCGGGGAGAATAGGCATTGTCGTGTTTGATGGCGTTGAAATCATCGAGGCTGATCTCGGTATCGGCTTCGAGTAGCTCCAATCCCCTAACGGCACGATTGGTCATGCGCCTGGGCCAGCCGCTTTCTTCGGGGTATTCAGCGATCGGTGGATTACTCCCCGCGGAACTGATTTGAAACGGGGATTGGTTGGCGCTGTGAACGTAACTCGAAGGTGGGTTGGTTACGCTGGGTAATTCTTCCATCGAGAGGTAGTCATGCCAGATTAAATCACTGCGATCACCGGGCAGGTACTGATCCCAACGCCAGCCCGGCGCGCGTCTCGGCATCATGGCGTTGTGAATAAAATGGATGGTGCCCTCGGCGTTGGCGTAAACAAAGTTAAAGCTGGCGATGTGTTGCAGGGCAATCGCCGCCCGCCACTCCTCGAAGCTACGTGCGGCACTCATGGCAAGCCACTGCTCAACTTGTCGAATCTCATCGATTCCGGCATACCGCACCGCATAGGTGCCATGATCAGTCTTCATCACCGGGCCGTGAACTGACCGATAACCTTTCTCCGTTACCGTCCAAGGCAACCACCCCCAAAGCAATATTTTGATAGGAATGTCGAATTGCTCCAGCGTCTGCCACTCACCGTCCAGCCGATAGCGGTTTTCGTTCTCAGGATCGATATCCAGTGCATACACATCGACCAGGTCCGGTTGATTAACCGTCGCACCCCAGCCGTGAAATTCGTTAAACCCCACGCCCAGTGCGGGTGCGCCGATAAACATTCCACCCATCACGTTGAGCCCCTCGCCGCTTTGCAAATGCGCTTCGTACCAGGAGACGGGTCCGGTCAGAGGCTGGTGAGAATTGATCATCAGCAGGGTTGAACCGCTTGGTGTGCGAGAGGGGCCGACGGCGGTTGCGTTAGAACCCAGCGTGATGGCGGT
>Ga0055584_100003629_pt1 | contig 15184 bp, 13 predicted proteins | sample OSDHelmetaG_FD_58716 | JGI IMG/M metagenome (GOLD analysis project Ga0055584, IMG submission 58716) | Pelagic marine sediment microbial communities from the LTER site Helgoland, North Sea, for post-phytoplankton bloom and carbon turnover... | ecosystem: Environmental > Aquatic > Marine >... | reverse complement strand
TTATATCTTGTTCCACTTGATCAACCGTTTGGTCGAATAGTTCTTCGATCAGGCGATAAACCGGCACCGTCTTATCTGCCAGGTGATCCTCCACCGCTCGGAAACGCGGATTGATGTAGATGTCGGTCCAGGCGATGGGTGTTGTTTGCCGTCCAATGGTGTGTCGCCGACCACTCACATGGAGCCAGTCTTCACCGACGGTGCTGCCGATCAATTGGGCGGTGCGCGCCCCGGCCTTCTCGAGCCGAACACGGTCGACCGTCAAAACGGTGTCCTTTGCGTACTGCATCAGTTCGTCGAGCGAACCCATGGATTGGGCATAGGAGACCTGTGGCTCGGTCGCGCGCACCACCGAGCCGGACCCCTGTTTGCGTTCGATCAAGCCCAACTTGGTCAGGCGGCCCAGCGCTTGGCGCACGGTATAGCGGCTGGCACCGAAAGCCGCGCACAGTGTGGCTTCGGTGGGTAGGCCTGCGCCGACAGGGTAGTCGTCGCGGTGGATGGCGGCTTGTAGTTGCTCGACGATATCGGTCGCCGTCACCGAGCCCTCGCTGACAGAAAAGGACAGATTCTCTGGCAATTCGGCGTTGTCGAGGCGGGTTTTTTCGATCATCACGGTCAGAAGGTAAAAATTTGTTCGAACAAATCTTGCATTCTGAGCCGGGATAGGTCAATAGTCTCTCCAGCCAACACATTGTTTCTGGGAGGAACTGATGGTCGTCGTTGCCAAGGAAGTCGGAGAAAAGCGGTATCGTGAATCCGCCGGTCGTTACCTAGAGGATTTTGAAGTGGGTGCCGTCTACGAGCACCGCCCCGGTCGGACGATTACCGAATCCGACAACACTTGGTTCACGCTCCTAACGATGAACCAGCACCCGATGCATTTCGACAAAGAGTTCGCCAAGGAAAGCGAATTCGGCCGCTGCATTGTCGCCAGCCCTTTGACGGTTGCGATCGCGGTGGGTCAAAGCGTGGCAGATACCTCGGGCAAAGCCATCGCGAACCTAGGGTGGAACGACATCAAGCTGACTGCCCCAATGTTCGTCGGCGATACCATGTATTCCGAATCAGAGGTTCTCGCCGTCCGCGAGTCGAAGTCGCGCCCCAATCAGGGTATCGTCACCATCAAAACCATCAGTAAGAACCAAGATGGCGTGGTCGTCTGCTCTTACGAACGTTCGATGCTGATCCCCAAGCGGGGCCATGCTGTCGACGATTAGTCGTCAAGCAAAGGCTGCACAATCAACACACGCCCGTACCAGCGGGTATATGGAGGAACGAAAGATGAGCGCTGCTGAACAAATCGAAGAAGAAGGCCTGACTGCCGAAGAAGAAAGTCAGATTTTCGACACCATCGACAAATGGCTCGAACGCGACGTTCGACCGGTCGTCAAGAAATTCGATCATGCTGACGAATACCCGTACGAGATCGTTGAGCAGATGAAAGAGATGGGTTTGTTCGGCGCCATCATCGAGCAACGCTATGGCGGCCTCGGCATGTCGGTGTCGACCTACGCCAAGGTGGTCATCAGGATCACCGAGGTCTGGATGGCATTGACCGGCATCTTTAACTCGCACCTCATCATGGCGACGCTCGTGCAGCGTTTCGGCACCGAGGAACAAAAACAGCAATTCCTGCCACGATTTGCGACCGGCGAACTGCGCGGTGGTCTCGGGCTCACCGAGCCCAACGCCGGCACGGACCTTCAAGGCATTCGCACCCGTGCCGACAAGGATGGCGATAACTACATCATCAATGGCGGCAAGACCTGGATCACCAACGGAATCGAGGGCTCTTGCTATGCCCTTCTGACCAAGACCGATACGCAGGTCACGCCTGCCCATAAGGGCATGAGCTTCTTCATCGTCGAAAAGGGCGATGGCTTTAGCGTCTCGCGTCGCCTTGAAAAACTCGGCTACAAGTCGATCGACTCGGCGGAACTGGTCTTCGAGGATTTCAAAGTCCCGGCATCGAACCTGGTCGGCGGCGTGGAAGGCCAAGGTTTCTATCAAGCAGCCGGTGGTCTCGAGATCGGTCGCATCAACGTGGCTGCGCGGGGCGTTGGTCTTGCGAGTGCCGCTCTAAAGGATGCAACGCGCTACGCGCAGGAGCGTGAAACCTTCGGCAAGCCGATCGCCAAGCACCAGGCTATTCAGCTCAAGTTGGGCGATATGGCAACCAAGGTCGAGGCAGCTCGGTTGCTCGTTGAGAATGCAGCGCAGGCCTACGATCGTGGCGAGCGCTGCGACATGGAAGCCGGCATGGCGAAGTACTTTGCCTCTGAAACCGCCGTCGAAGTGTCGCTTGAATGCATGCGCATCCATGGCGGTTACGGCTACTCCAAGGAGTTCGACGTTGAACGCTACTACCGTGACGCGCCGCTCATGACGATCGGTGAGGGCACGAACGAAATGCAGCGCATCATCATTGCCAAACAGCTGATTGCGCGTAATCCAGCCTAAGCATGAATGCCCGGCCTAGTGCCGGGCATTCCTTTTTCTTCTCAGTGTTGCGGAGTAAGTCATGGGTCGTCCTCTCGAAGGGGTGCGCATCATTACGGTCGAGCATTATGGCGCGGGGCCTTTTGGTTCCGGTCATCTCGCGGCGATGGGTGCCGATATCATCAAGATCGAAAACCCCCACGCGAAGGGCGATTCGTCGCGCCATGTGACGCCGCATTTGCTCGGCGAGAACGACAGTCAGTTCTTCCAGACGCTGAATCAGAGCAAGCGTAGCCTGACCCTCGATCTCAAGCAGCCCGAGGGGCAGGAAATCATGCAACGCCTGGCCAAGAGCGCTGATGGGATGATGAACAACCTGCGCGGCGATCAACCGGCCAAACTGAAGATCACCTACGAGCACATGAAAGACGTGAACCCGGCACTTGTTTGCGCGCATCTATCGGCCTATGGCCGCGAAGGGTCGCGTGCGACTTGGCCTGGGTATGACTACCTTATGCAGGCCGAGACCGGCTTCATGACCATTACGGGTGAACCGGACGGTCCGCCAACACGCATGGGCCTATCGATCGTGGATTGGATGACCGGCACCACCACGGTGCTGGCGCTCATCTCGGCCATCTTGAAGGCGCGCGAAACGGGCACCGGGTGCGACATCGATTGCACGCTGTTCGATACGGCCCTCTATCAAACCACCTATCCCGCCACGTGGTATCTCAACGAAGGCGATGTGACCCCGCGCTTGCCGCGGTCCGCCCATCCATCGTTGGTGCCGAGCCAGCTCTACACGGCGAAAGATGGTTGGATCTTCCTCATGGGACTGACGCCCAAGTTCTGGAAGATCATCTGCGAAAAGACAGACCGGATGGATCTTTTCGATCATCCCGACTATGTCGACTTCCCGGCGCGTAAGAAGAATGCCGTCGCGCTCAATGAAATCCTGGACGCGGTCTTCGCCGAAAAGAACGTGCAGGAATGGGTCGATATTTTTGCTGGCTTCGTACCGATCGGGCCGGTCTATGACCTCGCTGCGGCAATGGAGAATGACTTCGTCAAGGAACGCGAGATGATCCACAGCTTTGATCATCCGGTGAAGGGTCAGGTTCGTGTTGTCGCCAATCCGATCAAGATCGATGGCAAGCGCTTACCAACAACCCGCGCACCGGGTCTGGGTGAAAACACCGACGATATTCTGCGCGAGATCGGCTACGTCGACGACGACATCGCGGCACTCCGTGACAAAGGCGCGATCTAGTTGTCGCGCCAACCAAAATTGACTAGGGGAGAGACATGAAACTCGAAGGCGTCAAAGTACTGGACTTGTCACTGTTTTTGCCGGGGCCTGCGGTCTCACTGATGATGGCCGACCACGGTGCCGAGGTGATCAAAATCGAAAATCCGAAGGCGCCGGAACCGACGCGTTTCAAACAGTTCTTCCCATGGGTTCAGGGCGACTGGACAGTGATGTTTCGCACAACCCAGCGCGGCAAGAAGGGCCTGACGCTCAACCTGAAAGATCCGGCGGCCAAAGAAGTCTTGATGAAGCTCGTCAAAGAGGCCGACGTCTTCGTCGAATCGTTCCGACCCGGCGTCATGAAACGCCTCGGCATCGACTACGACACGCTACGCGCGGTCAATCCTGGCATCGTCTATTGCTCGATGTCGGCCTTTGGACAGGATGGCCCTTGGCGCGACCGACCGGCGCACGACACCGCTGCGGTGGCCGCCGCTGGCGTCCTCGGGTTGTCACGGCATCCGGAAGGCGATTCCGGTCCAGCGATTTTGGGTGTGGCGATTTCCGATATGTTGTCGTCGCATCTCGCGTTCGGTGGCATCATGATGGCGTTGTATCGGCGCCAGCAAACCGGCGAAGGCGATTACGTCGATATCAGCATGTTCGAGTCGGTCCTCAACGCATCACCCAACATTCTGGGCCCCGTGTTCGCAGGCGGGCAGGCGCCGGAACGCTTGAAGGAGCGCACGCATGGCGGCAACGCGATGCTGAACATCTATCAAGTCAAGGACGGTAGCTATATCGCGCTGGGCGGTGGCGAGCACAAGTTCGTTGAAGAACTCTTCAACGGCCTGGAGCGACCTGAATTCATCGAACCCGTGACCGGTCCGGCCGGCGAGAGTCATTGGCCCGCCATCGCCTTCCTGCGTGACGCGTTTCGCACCAAGAACCGTGCCGAGTGGGAAGCCTGGTTCGATGGCCGCGACATTTGCTGGATGCCGGTGATGGACCTCGAAGAGGCGTGGGATACGCCGCAGGTCTGGGAACGCGAGATGCGTATCAAAGATCCCCAAGGCAACGATCACATGGGCATTCCGATCAAGTTCAAGAACGAACCGGGGCGCGTGAACTTCGATCTGCCAAAGCACGGCGAGCACTCCGCCGAAATCCTCGAAGGCTTGGGGTACAGCGCCGACGATGTCGCCGCGCTCAAGGACTCGGGCGCGATCTGACGCCTTACCCCGGGAGCGTGGCGTGACGGGTCGAGAGTCCACGGTCGGGACTCTCGGCAAAACAACGCTTTTGTTTGCAGCCGTTCTCGCGCCGTTTCAGGCGGCGTCGATCTCGCCGGCCATCCCGGAACTCCTGGCGCATTTTGCCGACCAACCGAACGCTGCCTATCTGGCTCGCCTCGTATTGGTCATGCCGTCCATCGGGATTGCTATTTCGGCGCCGCTGGCCGGCGCCGTTATTGACCGGTTCGGCCGTCGCCGCTTTTTGCTCTGGGCCATCCTTGCCTACGCCATTTTTGGAGCTTCAGGCGGTTTTGCCGACAGCCTCGAAGTTCTTCTGCTCACCCGCCTCTTGCTCGGGTTCGCCGCTGGTGGCGCCATGACCGCCACCGTCACGCTCATGGGCGACTACTTCGATGGACCGGAGCGCCAGAAATTCCTCGGGCAGCGTACAGCCTTCGTGAATTTCAGCGCCATCGCTATCAATCTCAGCGGCGGCTTGTTGGCATCAATTGATTGGCGCGTGCCGTTCTTCGTTTTCCTCGTCGCCCTTGTTCTCGTGCCAATGGGTATGCGCTCCTTGCCCGAACCGATCGTTAGCGCAGAATCCAAGGCCACCCCGCGTTTACGGTTCCGAGAATGGCCACTCGCGTTCATTGCACTCGTCTACGCCATGTTGTTCTTCGTCAACATTGCGTTCTTCTTCGTCCCCACGCAGATCCCTTTTTACGTCCGCTCGCTTGGCTATGACGGGGCGCAGATTGGTGGCTTCGCCCTGTCTGCGTCCTCGCTCGGCATCGCGCTGGGTTCGCTGCTGTATCACCCTATCCGAACCCGCGTGAGTCAGGCGGCCAGCACGTTTGTCCCCGCCGCGTTTCTCGTCGTGGCCGGGTTTGGGGTCGTGGCAATTGCCGACACGCTATGGCTGGTCATGCCGGGCTTACTATTGGCAGGTCTTGGTTTCGGCGTCGTCAACGTCAACGGCATTGTGTGGGCGATGGAAGGCACCCCGGCACCCATTCGCGGTCGCGTGATCGGTGGTCTGACCGCGTCGATGATGCTCGGGCATTTCTGCTCTCCGCTGGTCAGCCAGCCCATTGCCCAGGCATTGGGGCTTTCGTACGTCTTCGTTTTTGGGGTTGGGTTGCTCGGTGTGATTGGCGTTGTTTTCGTCGCCAATGCGCTCCGATCACGGCCCGCCGTCTAGCTGGCGAGCGCTCTGCGCTTTGCCGCAGCGCGCCGTTTTGACGCCTCGCGCTTGTCTTTCTGGCTGGTGATTGGCCCCTTGAGTTCAACGATATTGCCATCAGGGTCGATGATGTCCATCGCCTTACCGCTCCCATCCGCACCGTAAAGTTTGCGCGTTTCGCCTACCTTCACCTTGTGCTTCTTCATGTGGGCGCGAATACGCTTTTCGTTGAACGCGTCAAGGTTCAACGCGAAGTGATGCATGTTGCGCCCCTTCATCGCCGCCTCGCGTGCTTTCTTTCCCTTTCCAACGGGTTTGGTCACGCGGCGGCCGGGCGCCAGTTGCAGATCCAAGAGACTGCGGCCTGCGCGCATCTGCACCAGATTGATGCGCTCGACGAATCGCTCCTCCCACATGCCCAGCACGTCGGTGTAGAACGCCTTCGCGCGATCCAGGTCCGAGACCAAGAGAACAACGTGGTCAATCCGATTGGTCGCGATCGGGTGCTTTGCCTTGGCCATTAGCGCCTCCTTAGGGCGGGAACCTCGTCACGGGCCGCGCGCAATTCATCTCGGAACTGCGGCGCCGCGGCGATTTCGATGAGTTGCTCGGCTTTTTCGGGCAGCGTTTTGTGACGCAGATCCGCAATGCCGTTTTCGGTAATCACGAATTCCACATCGGACCGCGCGATGGATACCGATGTCCCTGGCGCCAGAGCCGGCACTATGCGTGACGTCTTACCGTCAGACGTCGTTGACACCAGCGCGACGATCGCACGACCGCCCTTGGACCGCTTTGCGCCGCGCAAGAAATCCACTAGGCCGCCAGCAGCGCTCACCTGATTGCCCTTGATCATCTCGGCATTTGCCTGACCCAGGATGTCGAGCTCGATCGAGGAGTTGATCGCCACGAGGTTATCGATCTCGCCCAGCACGTTGATGTCATGCGTGAACGTTGCGGGGTGAAACGTCACCCGCGGATCGTCGGCCACAAAGTCATAGAGCGCTTGGCTGCCGACCGCGACACCGGTCTGGATCGCCGAATACCGGCCGCCTGTCTTGGCCATCGCGCCGGACTCAGCCAACGCCATCAGCGGATCGCAAATCATCCCGCCATGCATACGCAAGTTCTTTCGATCGGTCAGGGGTTCCAGGACCGTCGCTTGAATCTTGCCAATGCCGATCTGGATGGTGTCGTCGTCACCGATCAGGCTGGCAACATTCGCGCCCACCGCCCGCAGGGCATCGTTCTCGGCGCCAAGGTCGTATTTCACCAGCTCGAAGGGCTCTTCCACCACGTAATCGAGTTTGTCGTAGGCAACCGTCGGTGCGCCCGGTGGTGCCGGCATGGTCGGGTTCACGTGGGCCACCAGGGTCTTCGCGTGTCCGACGATCGAGGGCGGGAAATCCGCGGCGAGGCCAAAACTGCATTGGCCGTTTGCATCCGGTGGCGACACCTGCAGAAGGGCGATGTCCAATGGGACACTGTGCAGATAGGGCGTGATGTCCGAATAGTGCATCGGCAAAAAGTCGACCTTGCCGGCCGCGAACGATTTGCGCAGGGCAGGGGTCACAAAAAACGATGTCGCTCGGGCGTCCTCGTGGAGGGCGGCATAATCGATCTGATTGACCCCGGGGATCCAAACGCCGAAGAAGCGGATTCCAGCACATGCCTCGCTGTTTTCCTGGAGCACCTTGGCGAAGAGGAGCGATTCGCCGGCGCAGTTCGGCATGTAGACCGACATCCCCGCTTTGAGGAGTTTCGGTAGGTCTTCAGGGGACAGTGATTTGGGCATGCGGTCCTGACACAGATTGAGTTTGCAAGCGGCTATGTTACCATTCCCGAGCCTCACGTCGATCCGACCCACGGGCCATTTCATGAGTGATCAAAGTCTGACCGAGCAGCTCATTTCGCTGCTCCACCGTCCCATTTCGCAGGACGATCGCAACCGAGCGTCGCTGCACGTTCTCGATTGGATTGGCTGCGCCGCCATCGGCGCGACCACGCCACCCGGCGAGGTGATGAAGGATTACGGGCGCTACGAACCGGGCGGGTCGTGTAAAGCCATCGGTGTCGGCGATACCCGGGCGGAAACCGCAGCTTTCGTCAATGGCGCCTTCGGCAATGTTCTCGAAATGGACGACATCCACCGCACGTCGGTGTTGCACCCGGGTCCCGTCGTCATTCCCGCCGCGCTTGCCGCGGTCCAGTCGGCTGGTGCCGAAACGCGAGAATTCCTCGACGGCTTGATTCGCGGTTATGAAGTCATGGTGCGGATCGGCGCTTCGGTTGGCTTGGGCCACTACCAGTTCTTTCACAACACGGCGACGTGCGGCCCTTTCGGCGCGGCCGCTGCCGCAGGCAGCGTGCTGGGGCTCAGCGATTCACAGCTCGCCGATGCCTTGGGGAATGCCGGCACGCTTGCTGGCGGCTTGTGGCAATTACGCAATGAAGATGTGATGTCCAAGCAACTGCACAACGCCCATGCCGCACGATCTGGGCTCGTCGCCGCCACCCTCGCCCAGCGCGGGATGACCGGGCCTCACCAAATCCTTGAAGGGCCGCAAGGGTTCTATGCGGCGATGTGCCCCGATGCGACGCCCAAATCGCTGACCGCGAATCCAGAGGCGCCGTGGATGATCTACGACACCAGTTTCAAACCCTGGCCAGCATGTCGTCATGCCCACGCGGCGATCGATGCAACGTTGATGCTGCGTGACCGCGTCGGCGACGCTGATGCTATCGAGCGCATAGTGGTGCGCACCTACGATGATGCGGTCACGTTCTGTGACCGGCCAGACCCCAAGAACATTGTCGACGCCAAGTTCAGTCTGCAGCACGTGGCCGCCGTCGTGCTGCGGGAAGGCAAGCCGACGCTGCCCTCGTTCGAGCCGAAGGTGTTTGGCCGCGACGATATGGCGTCGATTCGCGAAAAGGTCACGGTCGAGGCGGCGGCAGACTACAGCGCAGCCTTCCCGGAACACTACGGTGCCGAAGTCGAAATTTGGGGTCGCGACGGGCTGCATGAGAGAGCGGCGGTAAAGGACGCTCTGGGCGATCCCGGCAACCCGGTCGGCGACGATACGGTCATTGCCAAGGCCCGCGAACTGATGGCGGTGGCAGGTTTGCCCGCGGCCAAGGTAGAGGCCATAGTGGAAAAAACGCTGGCCTTGGGCCGCGGCGGCACGGTTGAAGCCGTGACCGAACTACTGCCCTAGGCCCACACAAAAAGGGGGAGGAACGCTATGTCCGCCGCACAAGAAATTGGCGAGGACGTCAATCCGGTTGAAACGCTGGCGGCCCATGTTGTCCGCACGCAGTTTGACGACCTCCCGCAAGACGCCGTCAATGCCGCAAAGACCTTCATCCTCGATTCGATCGGCGTTGGCGTCGCCGGATCCGATGGCCCGTGGGTTCGAGAACTCATCGAAACCGCGAAGAAATGGGGCACGGGCGACGATTCGCGTGTCTTTGTGCATGGCACGCGGTTGCCGGCCACCTCGGCCGCCATCGTCAACGCCTACCAGATTCACTGCCTGGAATACGACTGCGTCAACGAAGATGCGGTTATCCATCCGATGGCCACGATCCTTGGCGCGGTGTCCGCTGAAGCCGATCGAGCGGGTGGCTACAGTGGCAAAGATCTTATTCTCGCGGTGGCGCTGGGTGTCGATGCGTCATGCGTCTTGGGTGTCTCCTCGCGCGCGCCCATGCGCTTCTTCCGTCCGTCGACGGCAGGGGCCTTTGGTGCGACCGCTGCGGTGGCCAAATTGCGCGGACTCGATGAAGCCACGCTCATCAATGCCTTCGGGGCAATCTATGGACAAATCTCGGGCACCCTTGCACCCCATCGCGAGGGCTCACCGGTCCTTGGCATGCAGATCGGCTTTTGCGCGCGCGGCGCCATTTCGGCATGCGATTTAGCGCAGGCTGGACTCATTGGACCGCACGAAGTGATCACCGGGATGTACGGCTACCTGCCGATGTATGAAGGCGATTACGACCACGTCGCGGCGTTCGAATCGCTTGGCAAGACTTGGCAGATCAGCCGTGTGTCCCACAAACCCTTCCCGTCGGGCCGTCTTACCCATGGGGTCGTCGACGGTATCCAACAATTGCGCGACCGCGAGGGCCTCAAGGCCGAGGATGTCGAGCGTATGGTTGCTCTGGTGCCGCCGTTAGCGCACCGCTTGACCGGTCGGCCCGATATTCCCGACCCTGAGCCCAATTACGCCAAGCTCTGTATCCCGTTCGTTGCCGCGACGGCACTGCTTGAGGGCACGATTGATGTGAACCATTTCAAAGGGGATTGGTTGCGTAATCCTGAGGTGCACGCGATCGCCGCCAACGTAGAGCCGATCGAAGACAACAATCCCGACACCAATGCGGTGGCGCCGCAAAAGCTTGAGGTCTACCTCAAGGATGGCCGCAAGTTGGTGGCTGATATGCCGCAGATCTTCGGCCATCCCGAAAACCCGCTCAGCAACGAGCAGAACGTCGAGAAGTTCCGACGCGCCTGGGGTTCGGCGGCGAAACCGCTGAGTGACGCGAGCGCTGATCAGATGATCGACGCCGTTACCAATCTCGAAGGCGTCGACGGCGTCCGCTCCCTAATCGATCTCACAATCGCCTGAGGCCAACACCACCATGACGAACCCGAGTTATTTCAAGGCGCTCGATTACGAGCGCATGGTCCGTGAATACCCCATTGGGGATGATTTTGCGGCGATGATGAAATCAATGAGCCGCGACGAACTGCATGCGCTGCAGGAAAAGCGGCTCTTGAGATTGATCGATCGCGGGTGGGAAATCCCGTTCTACAAACGACTGTGGTCGGCGGCCGGCATGGCGCCGGGCGATATCAAGAAGTTGGAAGACAGCGCCAAGATCCCGACCTACTCCAAGGCCGAACTGATGCAGAGCATCGAGGAATATCCGCCGTTCGGCGATTTCCACGGCATGGAAACCTACGACAAGAACCAGCGCCCGCCAGTTGTCTTTCACACCACATCGGGCACCACCGGCACACCACAAAACTTATTCTTCGGCCCGTGGTCGCGCGAATTGCAGAACGTCATGTTGGCGCGCGCCTATCACGTCCAAGGGATCGGGCCCGATGACGTAGTCCATTCGGTGTATGGCCACGGCATGATCAACGGCGGACACTACGTCCGCGAAACTTTCGTGCACTACAGTCCTGCACTTTACTTGTCAGCCGGTACGGGCAACGAAACGCGCTCAGTCCAACAAGTACAAAACATGGCGCGCTTTGGCGTAACCGTGATCGTTGGTTTTGCCGACTACATCGTCAAGCTTGCCCAGGTCGCTCGTGAAGAAGGCCTGGTCCCGGGCAAAGATATCCCGGTGCGCATGATCGTCGGCCACATGGGGCGTGAAAGTCGCGAGTCGATTTCCGAAGCCTGGGGTGGTGCCGAGATTTACGACCTCTACGGCGTCGGCGATACCGGGATCGTGGCGTTCGAGGCGGCGGATCGCGAGGGTATGTACGTTCACGAAGACGCCTACCTCCTCGATCTCACCGATCCCGACACCGGCGCGCCGGTTCCCGACGGTCGTGAGGGCAACATGATCATCACGGTGTTGTTCAAGGACGACATCTACCCGGTCATTCGTTTTGATACCAAAGACGTCACCGCATTCGAAACCAAGCCTTCACCGCTGGACTACAGCTTCCGGCGCATTCGCGGCTTCCTCGGGCGCAGCGACAATATGGTCAAGCTGCGCGGCATCAATCTCTATCCCATCGCGATCGGCGCGATTGCTAACGAACATCCGGCGACGACAGGTGAATACATCTGTCGGGCTGACCGTGACGCCGAGGGGCGTGACGAGATGACCATCACGATTGAGGTCAAGGACCCGGACGACAAGGCCGTTCACGATGAAATCGCCGCCGAACTCAAGACGCGCCTTGGGATCGGGATCAATGTGGAACTGGCGGCCGGCGGCGCTACCGCCGAACTGACCCAGGTCGAAAAACGCCAAAAGGCTGTTCGCCTGATTGACAATCGCTTCAAGTAAGGCTGACGTGGCTGCACTCGACCTGTTTTCGCGTGATCTTGCCGGGTGGTCTGCAGCACTTGCAGCAAACGAGACTTCCGCCGCCGACCTGACGGAAGCGTGTCTCGCGCGCATTGCCTGTCACGACGACATGCTCAAGGTCATGACGACCCTGACCGCCGATCGTGCCCGCCAAGACGCCGCTGCGTCGGACCAGCGTCGTGCTGACGGCAAATCCCTTGGCCCGCTCGACGGCATCCCGGTCGCGCTGAAAGACAACATCGATCTGGCCGGCACCCCGGCGACGGCTGGCATGGCATCCCGTGCGCATCTTGTATCCGATTCCGATGCCGTGGTGACGACGCGGCTGCGTGAGGCCGGCGCCGTGATCCTAGGTAAAGTCAACATGCACGAAGCGGCGTTGGGTGCCACCAATGACAATCCGCTCTATGGGCGGACCTTCAATCCGCATCGCGCCGGCCACACTCCCGGCGGTTCCAGTGGCGGATCGGGGGCCGCGGTTGCGGCGGGTTTCTGCCTTGCTGCACTCGGCACCGATACGCTGGGCTCGGTACGCATTCCCGCCGCCTATTGCGGCGTTAGCGGAATCAAGCCAACGCGTGGGCTCGTGTCGCCGCGCGGCGTGGTGCCGCTGTCGTGGACGTTCGATCACGTTGGTCCGCTTGCGCCGTCGGTCCGTGATCTTGGCTTGCTGATGAACGTGGTGGCCGGATTTGATCCAAGCTGCGCGGAGTCGGTGGCGCCCCCAGAACCCCAACTGAATTTCGACCCGGGTGATCCCAAGAGACTGTCGGGCGTTCGTCTCGGCCGCCTTGATGGCTTGGAAGAAGCCGGAATCGTGCCCGAGATTGCCGACGCCTTTGGTCGTGCCGTCGCTGTGCTCGCAGACTTGGGCGCCGAAATCGTTCCGGTGCGTCTGGATGGTCACGACTACGGTCGGCTACGCCGCGCCGGCCTGATCATCTCCGAGGTTGAAGGGGCTGTCGTGCATGCCGATGATCTGGCCGATCGGCCTGAACAGCTTTCGGACGAGTTCCGCGCCATGCTCACGTATGGTGCGTCGCTTCCGGCCACACGCCTGGTACAGGCACAGCGTGATATTGCCGCCGCGTGCGTTCGCGTACGCACGGCCTTTGCCGATCTCGATACGTTGGTGATGCCGACAGCCCTACAAACAGCGTTCGATTTTGGCACTCCCGTGCCGGACAACCAGGCCGACCTCACCGCCCTAGCCAACTTGACGGATCGACCGGCGGTATCGGTGCCGATGGGGTTCTCGTCCGACAAACTGCCGATGGGCCTCCAGTTCTTAGGGATACCGTTCGGTGAAGCGGCGATCTTGCGCTATGCCCGAACCTACGAATTGGCAGCGGGTCACGACATGCGACCCACATCGCTTGACTAGGGTGCGCTAGGAATAGGTGAACTTAGCCTTGCGCTTTTCCATAAAGGCAGAGCGTCCCTCGACATAGTCTTCGCCGCGGAAGGCGTCATCGAACATCTTCAGCGTCTCGTCTGTGTCGGTGGCCGTGCCGTCGAGGATCATGCGCACGATTTTCTTGGTCGCACGAATGGTGAACTGACTGCCGCTCGCGATGACCTCGCAATAGGCGCGGGTTTCCGCCTCGATTTCAGCCGGCGATAGCACACGGTCGATCAGGCCGATTTGCAGCGCCTCCGGCGCATCTACCAAGCGGCCGGTATAGAGCATGTCCATGGCGCGGGCCGGCCCGATTTTGTCGACCACGAGTTTGGTGTCATCAAGGCTGTAGACCAGGCCCAGTTTGGCAGGCGGGATGCCGAAGCGTGCGGTGTTGTCGGCAAAGCGCAGATCGCACGCCACGGCGATGCCGCAGCCGCCGCCCACGCAGGGGCCTTGGATCATCGCGATCGTTGGCTTGGCGAAGCGGGCGAGCTGCTTTTCAGCTGTCTGGACGATTCGGTTATAGGCCTGTGAAGACTCCGGCGAGGCATGGACCGCCTCGAATTCGCTGATGTCGGCGCCGGCGGCAAAGGCTCGGTCATCAACACCGCGCACCACCACCACGCAGATCGACGCGTCGTTGGCCGCCTCCTCAAGCAAGTCCGGCATGGCCGCCCACATCGCCTTAGAAAGCGCATTGCGCTTGGCGGGTTGGTTTAAGACGAGCCAGCCGATGGGGCCGTCTTTTTCGAGGTAGATCGCTGGTTTGCCGCTCATGATTCCTCCCGCTTCTGCGGCGTGCATCTACCCATGTGCCCGCGCGCCTTGTCAACGTGGCCGGCGTTCGCTGTACTGGGGCCTTGGCAGGAGGATGCAATGAACGATCAAGTTAGTTTTACACGGCTCGACCAGGCGACGAGCGACGATTTCACAATCATGCACAAGCACATGGCGGCGGAACATGCGGGTCTCGCAGACCGTGTCCTAGCGTTGCTGCGCGGATTGGGCGGTCAATGTCCTGGGCTCAAGGTCGACAGGTTGGAGCATTCGCTGCAGACCGCGACACGTGCGCACGCCGATGGGGCCGATGACGAGACGGTTGTTTGCGCCCTCGTGCATGATATCGGCGACGAGTTGGCACCCGACAATCACGGCGCATTCGTCAGCGAAATCATGCGACCGTTCGTTTCGGAAAAGAACTACAACATCCTGCGTTATCACCCGGAGTTTCAAGGGTACTTTTTCTTCGACAAGATCGGGGCCGATCCCAACATGCGCGACCGCCACCGCGGCAAGCCCTGGTTCGATGCCGCCCATGAGTTTTGCGAAAAGTGGGATATGCCGGCCTTCGATCCTGACTATGAAAGCAAGCCTCTGGAATTCTTTGAGCCGATGTTGCGCAAGGTCTTCTCCCGTGAACCCAGCCACAACGGCGTGGTGATTCCATAGTGTTCTCTTGTGTCTTTTTTCGGGATTCTTAGTCAAATCAAGGGCTTGCGAGCCGCACCGACTGCGTCCCTCCTGGTACCTGCCGGGTAAATACCCCAAGCGCGTACTTGGAAGGGGAACAGGTCGCCTCTCTCGGATGTTCACCACCGGCCTGG
>Ga0055584_100003628_pt1 | contig 15189 bp, 7 predicted proteins | sample OSDHelmetaG_FD_58716 | JGI IMG/M metagenome (GOLD analysis project Ga0055584, IMG submission 58716) | Pelagic marine sediment microbial communities from the LTER site Helgoland, North Sea, for post-phytoplankton bloom and carbon turnover... | ecosystem: Environmental > Aquatic > Marine >... | reverse complement strand
ATTGCCAACCACCGGAGATTTATTAATAACCACAACAACAGGAGTGTACGACGAATTTGATCAATATGAAGTTGCAGCCAATGCGCGTTACGTTAAACTAATAGCGTTTGGAAGGTTTAATGCAGAAGGCAATACTCGGAAAAGTGCTTGGAACAATATTACTGAAATTGAGTTTTATGGAGAATCGACCGCGCTTTCGGTAGCTGAAGGCTCTCATAAAAATATAATGGTTTACCCCATTCCGGCTAAAAACATATTAAACATAAAACATATAGGAGGTGCTATTCATTCCATTGATGTTTATAGTTTAGATGGCAAAAAAGTGATAAGTAAAAAACTGTCTGGTATAGCAGAAAATGTAACGATTAATTTGTCGTCATTAGCCAGTGGTCCATATGTGTTAAGCTTTTCTAGCGAAACTCAAAAAAGTTCAAAGATGATAGTGGTTTCTAGGCAATAAACATAAAACCAATAATTAAAAGTTCAGAAGAAGTTAATAAATTGGCTAACTGGATGGCTCGAGTAGAAAATTAATAATAATGAATATGTCAAAAAACATAAAACCAAGTTTTTTAATTGTATTGGCTTTGGCTGTATTATTTTCTTGTAAAGAAAAAACAACGACGGCTAAAAAAGAAGAGTTAAACTCGGAGCATCCTAGCTTAATATTAACAGCTAAGGGGGTTGAGGATATAAAAGCCAATTTAGGTAATATGCCCATATTTGATGAAGCGCTTAAGAAAACCCAAATTGAGGTAGATGCCGAAATTGAAAATGGAATAGAAGTTCCAATACCTAAAGATTATTCTGGAGGATACACGCACGAGCGCCATAAAAGAAATTTTATTGTAATGCAAAAAGCCGGTGTGGTGTATCAAATTTTAGGCGATGAAAAGTATGCTAAATACGTAAAAGATATGTTATTTGAATACGCAAAAATATATCCAACACTGCCCATACACCCTAAGCCAAGATCGTACGCCAGAGGAAAGTTGTTTTGGCAATGCTTAAACGATTCTAATTGGTTGGTATATACCAGTCAAGCTTACGATTGTATTTACAATTATTTAAACCAAGAAGAACGAAATACGTTAGAGCGCGATTTGTTTAGGCCCTTTGCCGACTTTATTTCAAAAGAAAACCCACAGTTTTTCAATCGTGTGCACAACCACAGTACTTGGGGTAATGTGGCTGTGGGGATGATCGCTTTGGCTATGGATGACGATAGCTTATTACAGCGTGCTCTCTACGGATTAAAAGACGTTAATATTGATGCCAATATGAAAGATAATGATGGAGGATATATTAACCAAGACGGTAAAGTAGGTTTTTTTGCAAACTTAGACGAGCCTTTCTCGCCTGACGGATATTATACCGAAGGGCCGTATTATCAGCGTTACGCTATGTACCCGTTTTTAATTTTTGCTCAGGCATTGCAAAATAAAAAACCAGAGTTAAAGGTATTGCAGTATAAAGACAGTGTGCTATTAAAAGGGGTAAAAGCCCTAATTAACCTTGCCGATGCTGATGGAGATTTTTTCCTTTTAAATGATGCGCAAAAAGGAATGTCGTATTATAACAGTTCTTTAGTTTCGGCTGTAGATATCGCTTACCATTTTGGGGGCAATAACCCAGAACTGTTAAGTATAGCCGAAAAACAAGGCACCGTTACTCTTGACGATGCAGGCCTGTCTGTAGCTTTGGGCATAAAAGCAGGGAAAGCAAAACCCTTTAATAAAACTTCTATAGAATTGTCTGATGGGCCAAAAGGTAATCAGGGAGCAGTTGGTATTTTAAGGCAAGGAAATATAGAATTGGTTTTTAAATATACGGCGCATGGTTTAAGTCATGGGCATTTCGATAAACTATCCTACTCTCTGTTTGATGAGGGAGAAGAAGTTGTGCAGGATTACGGGTTGGTGCGCTATGTAAATATCGAGCAAAAAGGAGGAGGCAACTATTTAAAGGAAAACAAAACCTGGGCTAAACAAACTATTGCTCATAATACTTTAGTGCAAAACGAAACATCGCACTTTAAAGGCAAATACGATATTGGCAGTAAGTATCACTCCGAGAAATATTTGTTTAATATAGAGAATAACGATATACATGTAGCAAGTGCAAAAGAAAGCAATGCCTATTTAGACCAAGGCACCAAGTTGCACAGAACCATGGCCTTAATTAAAGATACTAAATTAGATAACCCATTCGTTTTGGATATTCTTAGGGTAACCTCTAAAACATCAAATCAATACGATTTGCCGTTTTATTATTTGGGGCAAATAATGCAAACCAATTTTGAATATTCAAAACCCGAAGTGCCTGAAGTTTTAGGTAAAAATCACGGATATCAGCACTTGTATAAAGAAGCATCGGCAGTTTTAGATGAAGGAAACGTAAAGCTTACATGGTTGCAAAACAATAAGTTTTATACCTATACTACGATAACAAGCTCTGGGGATGAAGTGATTTTGGGGCGAATAGGAGCTAATGACCCAGAGTATAACCTAAGGCACGAACCCAATCTAATTGTTAGGAAAAAAGAAGCTAAAGATGCAGTTTTTGTATCAACAGTAGAGTCTCACGGAACATACAGTCCTGTTTCAGAATTAGCGGTTAACGCTTATAGTAATATTGAAAACTTGGCCGTAGTATATAATTCAAAAGAATATACGGCAGTAGAAATGCTAATAGCAAATGGTAATAAAAAACTATTTATTATTGCTAATGACAATAACAATAAAGATCAAGAACATAACCTTTCTGTAAAAAGTAAAGAGTATACGTGGAAAGGTCCATTTATATTAATAAACATTTAAAAAAGAAAAGAAAATGAAAACTTTTGGAGCAAGTAAAGAATTTTTGTTAGACAACGAGCAAGATTGGGAACCAGTAGCCGATGGAGTAAAGCGTAAAATTATGGGGTACGATGATAAGATTATGCTTGTTAAGGTACACTTTGATGCCGGAGGCATTGGCTATAAGCATGAACACCACCATTCTCAAGTAACCTATGTAGCAAGTGGTGAGTTTGAATTTACTATTGGAGATGATGTGAAAATAGTTAAAGGAGGAGATTCTGTTTATATTCCACCTCATGTACTTCACGGATGTCAATGTAAGGAAACAGGGGTGCTTATTGATGTGTTTAGCCCTATACGTGAAGATTTTATGGAATAAACTGTTAAAGTTTTCAGAAATTTTTGTTAATGAGAATTTTAAGTTATATTTGGTAAACCAAATTGGGTTACCAGTTTGGTTTACCAAAAAAAATAAATCAACTAAACTATGTATAACTTAAACTTAACTAAATGGACTTGACGGAAAAATAAAAAAAAAGGACAGGGGGAAATCTGTCCTTTTTTGGAAGAAATTACTTCTTGTGGGAGGGAAGTAATATTTAATCATGCACTAATTACTGTTCTAAGCAACATGAAAATTCAAATTTAAAAAAAATTAGAAGTTCTGTTTTGTTTTAAGGGTAATTATGTGGATTAAATAATAGTAATAAACTAAAATTTAGACTAAAAACACATTAAATTAAAATTATGAACTTAAAATTTAAGCTAACTCTATTGGCAACATTAATTTTTAATGTTGCATTGATTGCTCAAAATGGAATTACCGTAAGTGGTGTTGTGGTGTCTGCCACAGATAATGTTCCTATTCCGGGTGTAAACGTTATGGTACTGAATACTACCAAAGGAACTACAACCGATTTTGATGGAAATTACGAAATTAAAGTAAATAAAGGAGAAACCTTACAGTTCTCGTATGTTGGCTTTCAAAGCCAAACTGTAGTTGTGGGTAACCAAACCACTGTTAATATTACCTTAACTGAAGATTTAGCAAAATTAGAAGAGGTTGTTGTTGTTGGTTATGGAGCTCGAAAAAAGAGTGATGTAACAGGGTCGGTGTCTTCTGTAAAAACAGAAGAACTAACCGCCTTTCCTGTGTTGGATGCGGCACAAGCGTTGCAAGGTCGTGCCGCTGGTGTAGATGTGCAGTCCAATAATGGAGGCGAACCAGGAGCACCTATTAGTATTACTATTAGAGGTAATACATCTATTAACGCAAGTAGTGAGCCGCTAATTGTGGTAGATGGATTTGTTGGAGCCAATATGCCGCAAGCAGGCGATATCGAATCTATGCAAATCTTAAAAGATGCATCGGCAACAGCCATATATGGTTCGCAAGGTGCAAACGGGGTTGTTTTGGTTACTACCAAAAAAGGTAAAAGCGGTAAGTTAAATGTAGATTTTAATACCACATATTCTGTACAAAGCACTTCAAACAAATTAGATCTGTTAAATGCAACTGATTTTGCTAATTATCAAAACCAAATACGAGCTAATCAAGGGAATACCAATGCTTATGTTCAAGGGAGTTACGATACAGATTGGCAAGATTTAATATACAGAACGGGCAATACAGCTAATCATCAGCTTTCTTTTTCAGGTGGTTCAGAAAAAGTAAATTATTATGCTTCGGGAACCTATTTTAAACAAGATGGTATTTTGGTTAATTCGGGTTACGAAAGAGCTTCATTCCTATCTAATCTAGATGCACAGGTAACCGATAAATTAAAAGTAGGGCTTAATTTAACAGGTGGTTTAAGTACTAAAAACGGTGTTCCAACCCAGTCTGATGGTTCGGTTACCGTAGGTGGCGACGATGTGGTTTCTTTGGCCATGCGTTTTGCTCCAGATAAAGGTATATTCAACGATGATGGTACATACAGTACAAACGATCAAATTGGCGATGAGGTTGATAACCCGTACGCCGTTGCTACACAAAGAGACGACGATACCGAAATAGAAAACTTCAGAGCCAACTTTTACGCTAATTATGAGATTTTAGAAGGCTTAACTTTTAAAACAACTTTTGGTATAAGTACAGAAAATGAGTTTAGAGGGGTTTACATGCCCAGAACATTACAGGTTACAGCAGGTGGTGGACTTGATGGTAGAGCCATAATAACTGAAGATAAAAATAAAAATGTGTTAAGTGAGAGTTATTTAACCTATAACACAGAGGTAGGAAAAGGAAACTTAACTTTATTGGCTGGTTTTTCATACCAAAAAACTACCGATAAAGGATTCTTTAACGAAGGAACTGGTACTATTTCAGATTCGTTTTCTTATTACGGACTTTATACAGCAACAAGCTTAATACAGCCTACTTCTGGCGATGTGTATTTAAGGGAGAAAGAAATTCAATCTCAATTTGGAAGGCTTAATTTCGATTATGATGATAAATACTTAATTACAGCTACAGTAAGAAGGGATGGAGCATCAAACTTTGCCGAAAACCATAAATATGCCATTTTCCCATCGGGAGCATTGGGTTGGAAGGTTTCTAACGAAAACTTCTTAAAGGATAGCGAAACCGTTTCTAACTTAAAATTAAGAGCTAGTTATGGTGTTACAGGAAATCCATCAATTAACCCATACCAATCTTTAGCAAGTTCTGCAAGTATATATGCTTCAAGTAACGGATCAACTGTACAGGCTGTTACTCCAAACCAACCTGCTAATCCAGATTTAAAATGGGAATCGTCATACCAAACTAACCTTGGTTTAGACTTAGGTTTGTTTAATAATAAAGTAACCCTTTCTGTAGATTATTATAATATCGATACCAAAGATTTAATTATGGTAGATAGAGGTTTGCCCCAATATTTAGGGTTTTATAATGATGAAATCTTAACCAACGTGGGTGAGATTAGCAATAAAGGGATTGAAATCTTTTTAAGTACAAGAAACATTTCTAATGAAAACTTTAGTTGGACTTCGGATTTTGTGTTCTCTAAAAACAAAAATACAGTAACCTCTTTGGTAAACGGCGATGATTGGTTTGGAAACGGAGCACCTAGCTATTTTAGTGTTAAAGATACTTATATCTTAAGAGAAGGCGAGGAAGTAGGTCTGTTTTACGGTTTTGACTATGCAGGCGTGTATCAAGGCGGGGCTATTCCAGATGGAACGGCATTGATACCGGCATCTTATGATGGAGGCAGTCCTGTGCCAGGTGAACCCTTATTTTATGATTTGCCCGACGAAAACGGTAATGTAGACGGTACTATTAATGATAACGATCGAACAATAATAGGTAACCCTAACCCAGATTTTACTTGGGGTGTTACTAATAATTTTAGATACAAAAATTTCGATTTAAACATCTTCTTCCAAGGTTCGCAAGGTGGCGAAATTTTTAACATGACCAATGTGCAGTTATTTAATGGCGATGCCAATACTACTTATGATTATTACAATAATGCATGGACTCCTACAAATACCGATACAGATCAACCTCGAGCGGGTAATGCTAGTTTTAGGGAAATTTCTTCTCGATTTGTAGAGGATGGAAGTTATATTAGGTTGAAAAATATAGCTTTAGGTTATAACTTGCCTTCGGAAATTATTGGAAAAATAGGTCTGGAAAAACTAAGGGTGTCTGTAAGTGCGCAAAACTTACTAACAATTTCAGATTACTCTGGTTTAGATCCTGAAGTGAATTATTTTGGTGCAGACGGTAATAATAATACGTCTAGCAATACGGTTCGAGGGTTCGATTTTGGAAACTATCCAACAGTAAAATCTGTAAGCTTTAGCCTTAATTTAACATTCTAATAATTATTAAAAAAACGTATAAAATGAAAAATACTAAATATATATTCTTGTTGATAATTGGATTATCAATACTAGGATGCTCCGATTTAGAAGAAGAGCCGGTAGGATTATTGTCCCCAGACGGGTTTTTTCAGTCTGTGCAAGATATACAAACAGCGGTAGATGGCTCGTTAACACATGCTATTAACGAAGAAATTTGGGGAAGAAAACTTTCTATAGGATTAATGTTGCGTTCCGATATGGTAAACCTGCAATCTACCCAAACTTACAGGGTAGAAGTGAACATGCACTCCATTTCGGGAAACAACGAAATGGTTTACGACCCCTGGAGAAGGATTTACTTAGGTATTGCCGCAGCCAACAATGCCATTGCTGGAGCAGAAGAAGTAGCTGTAGACGATGAGATAAAAAATCCCGTTACCGCACAAGCTTATTTTGCAAGAGCATTTTATTACTTCCACTTGGTAAGATTGTTTGGAGATATTCCTTATGTGGATGCGCCAGTAACAGATATTGAAGCAGCTTCTAATATAGAGAAAACACCAGAAGCACAAGTGTACGAAAACATTATTTCAGATTTGGAATATGCCGAAGCGTGGTTGCCAGAAACTGTACCTTCTCGGGCTATTCCCTCAAAAGCGGCCGCAAAATCGTACCTAGCTTTAGTGTACTTAACCATGGCAGGTAATACACCTGGTAGCGAGTATTGGGAAAAAGCATACAATAAGGCCAAGGAGGTGATAGATAATAAGGGCACCTACGATATCGATCTAGACCCAGATTTTCAAACCTTGTTCAATGCCGAAAAGATTGATGCTTCCAAAGAGCCTATTTTTGTTTTAGACTATAACAATGTTGAAGCAGATGATAATGCTTACGACCAAACAGCACCAATGACCGGTATTAGGAGTGATGATGACGACTCGGGCTGGTCTGTTGCCGTGCCAACAATGGCAGTGTATCAATCTTTCGATCCACAAGATTACAGAACGCGGGTTAGTTTCCAAACAGAGGCTACCATTGGTGGGGTAACGGTAGACTATACCCAATTTGATATCAGTGGCCACGAGCATGCTGCTAACCAACCTTACATTGCAAAATATACTCGTTTCCCAGGGCCTTATGCACGTTCTAACAAAAGGGCAACAAGTCATAATTATTCCATGATTCGCTATGCCGAAGTATTGTTGATTGCAGCTGAAGCTGGAATAGAATCAGGAAAGGCAGATGCAGTGGATTATATTAATGAGGTAAGACGAAGAGCCCGTAATGGAGGCGAATCTACTAATGGAGGATATGAGCCGGAAACGATCCCTCCCAGTACGGTTCCTGCAGATTTAACTTCGGTAACGGTAGAAGATGTACTTGAAGAGCGTAGGATTGAGTTGGCTTTTGAAGGCAAACGCTGGTATGATATAAAAAGAAGACAATTGGGCGACCAAGTGTTTAGCGCTTCTGGTTACGAAGGCGAAAAACCAGATTGGAATGCTGCCGAAGATTATTTAACACCAATTCCAGAAGATGAAATAGACAGAAATCCTAATCTTTAATTAAGCCAAAGTTACTAACTCTAAAAGGGGTTTAATTATAAAATAGCTGGCCTAGAATTTATGTTGAAATTTTTCAATATAAATTCTAGGCCGGTTTGGTTTTTACATTAAACCTAAGCATTGTTTTCGCTTTGGGGTAAGTTGGTTTTTTTGTGTTTAAATAGTTTTAAAACAGTGTTTTATTGTTTGTTTGAAGCTTGTTAAAATAAAGGAAATCACTAAAACTGTTAAAATTCAAAATAATTTTTTTTTATGATAATTTTAATATATATTTGGTAAACCAAATTGGGTAACCAGTTTGGTTTACCAAGAAGAAAACAACCGGATTGTGCATAAATTAATTAAAGACAATAATATAAATAAAGCTATTGAAATTAAATAAGGCCAGTTGCTCCTTGTTTGGTTTTAATGGCTGTTATCGTGTAAGCTTCTAAATTTTACAAAACAAAAAGAATTGATGATGAATTTAAAAAACAAATTGACGCTCATTGTGACTTTGCTTTTTACTGTCGCAATAATTGCTCAGGATGGGGGTGTTCTTAGTGGAACCGTTGTGTCTGAAAAAGATAATATACCCATACCAGGAGCTAATGTAATTGTATTGAATACAACTAGGGGGACTACCACCGATTTCGATGGGAATTTCGAAATCAAGGTTAAAGATGGCGAAGTGCTTCAGTTTTCTTATGTAGGGTTTCAAACGCAAACGCTCGTTGTTGCAGGACAAAAAAGAGTAAGCATAGCATTGGTTGAAGATATGGCCGAGCTCGATGAAATTGTCGTTGTAGCTTATGGTGATCAGAAAGAAAAAAATGTTACAAGTGCTTTAACCAAAGTAGATGCTAAAGATATTCAAGATGTTTCTGTGTCGCGTATAGAAGGCGCTTTGCAAGGAAAAGTAGCAGGGTTAAGAATTCAAACTGTGAATTCAGAAGCAGGTGGTGATCCTAAAATTACTTTAAGGGGACCAGGTTCTATTACAGGGTCTTCTGCACCTTTAATTGTTGTAGATGGAGTGGTTTTAGGTACAGATTCTGATATTTTAGCGTCTATAGATAATAATAATATTGAATCAATTAGTGTTTTAAAAGATGCATCGTCTGTAGCTATATACGGTTCTCGTGGAGCAAACGGTGTTATATTGGTTACGCTTAAAAAAGGGGTTGTAGGTAAAACCAAGTTCGCTTACAATACGTTTACAGGATATAGATATGCTAACAAAAACGAAAACTTTAACACGTCAATATCTCAAGAGAGAGCTAGGCTAGATGGCTTGCAAAGTCAGGTAGATGCTATCTCGGTAGGTAGTCCTAATTACGATAGGATTATTGGAGATTATAATACCGCCTACGCAGAGTTGGAAGCAATGGATTTTATAGCTTCGCTAGGAGGCGGATGGAAAAATTGGCAAGATGAAATTTTTACCGGAGGTATTGTGCAAAGTCACTCTCTATCTGGAAGAGGAGGTACGGAATTAACAAGTTATACGGCATCTTTGGGGTATCTTGAAGACGAAGGCATTGCCCTAAAGGATAATTTTAAAAAATATAACATCAGGATAAAAGTAGATAGCAAGTCGAAAAACAAGAAAATTAAGTTTGGGGCTAATTTACGTGCCAATTATAACGACCAAGATAGGCTGCCATCTAGATTTACCGACCCTATAAGACAGTATGGGCACATTCCGCTGTACTTAAATGAAGAGCACATGAAATATGTAACACCTTTTTCTACAGATGTAGGGGTTTCTACCGATGCTGGTAAGCTGTTTGAAAACCTAGGTGTTGGAAGCTATGGCTTTTCCAGAGCTTTTGATCATGTGTTTACAGTAGATCCTAACAATCCAAGAGATATTTTAAGAGATCCTGCAACGGGACTTCCAGTACCTAGCGGGTTAACTTCTGGAGGTTTAACCTTGTCCACCACAAAAAATGTGCACCCATTGGTACATTATTTAGAACGTTCGAGAATCAAAAGGAAGTTAAGCTTGGATGCGTCTTCGTATATGGATTTCGAACTGGCCGATGGACTTAATTTTAGACAAACAGTATCTGGTGTATTTAGACACGGTAAAACAAACGAAGCCGATTATTTATATGGCCAGGAAAATAGAGACCAAGAATCCTATCGTTTAGAAAGACGCGATATTTTAAAACAATATGCTTTAGAGTCTATTCTTAAGTACAATAAAAGTTTTGGAAACCATAACTTTAATACCGTGCTTGGTTTTGAGTACACACGTAGGGATTTTGAAAGACAAGAGTCTGAAGCTGTAGGTTATACAGATGATTTTAACGATAATATAGCTATAGCCGATGGGGGTACAACATACACCGATAACGGAACCGATAAATTGGTTTCTTACTTTGGTAGGTTAGATTATAACTATAAAGAAAAATATCTGTTGCAATTATCTGCACGTACCGATGGTAGTACAAGGTTTGGAGCCAATACCCGTTATGGCTTTTTCCCAGCGGCTTCTGCCGGTTGGGTGCTGTCTAACGAAGACTTTTTGTCGTCAAGCGATCTTGTAAGCTTCTTAAAAATACGAGCCAGTTACGGTGTGTCTGGATCTAACGAAATATCAAATAATATATACGAATCGCTTTATAGGTTCGAAGAAACTTTCAGTACCATCGGGTATAACGGACAATCTGGAGTTAAAGGTGTAACCTTGGCTAATCAAGATTTAGGATGGGAAAGTTTAATAGAGTTTAACCCCGGTATAGATGTGGTTTTTGGTAGAGGTTTGATAAACTTATCAGCAGATTATTATACCAGAACCAGTAAAGATTTAATCCTTTTTGCCCCAATAGCAGGAACCTATGGAGCCGATAATTGGCTTCAAAATATCGGAGAGGTTAAAAACTCTGGTGTAGAAATAGAAGTGAGTTCAAGAATTGTCACTTCAGAAAATTTTAGATGGTTAGTAGGCGGTAACTTCTCTTTAAACAGAAACGAAGTAGTGAGCTTAGGTAATAATGAACAAATCATTTCTAGAATAGACCAAGACACCAGACCTACAGAGTTTATTGCTAAAGTAGGCCAGCCTATCACCTCTTTTTACGGATGGGTTTACGAAAAAGAAATCCCCTTAGAATGGGTAGACAACCCTTTTAATAGATTTAATAATGATTATGCTGATGTATATGTTAAAGATTTAAACAACGATGGTATAATTGATGATGAAGATAGAACAGAATTGGGTAGTCCATATCCAGATTTTACTTGGGGTTTCAATTCTGATATAAGACTTCATGATTTCGACTTATCTTTCCAATGGCAAGGTTCTCATGGAGCAGAGGTAAGGGTAGCCGATTTAGATCAGTTGTACTACGCTAGTGAATCTGCTGTAAATGAAGTGTCTAATTTCCCAGATAGAGATTTAACCGTTCATAGAAGGTTTACAGATGATCATATACAAGATGCTTCGTTTGTAGCTTTAAGAAACGTAACCTTAGGGTATACCATACCAGAATCGTTTACTTCAAAATATAATATTGATAGGTTAAGATTTTATATAACAGGTGAGAATTTGCTGTACTTTACCGCCAAAGGGTACGAAGGGTTTAACCCAGAGGCTGCCGGCCAAACATCAAGTAACGCCAATACACCCTTAACGGCTGGATACCAAAGAGGTGATGGCCCAGTAGTTAGAACAATTTCAGCAGGGATTAACTTTCAATTTTAATTAGTTATGAAAAAGATATATATAAACATAATAGTTTGTTTCTCTTTAATGGCTTTGTTTTCAAGTTGTGAAGAAGAACTAGATCTAAGCAACCCCACGGCACTTTCTATTGAAGAGTTATTGCAAACAAACAATGGTTTTGAATTGTTGGCCAATGGTGTTTTAGATGCTTACCAAAAAGTGCCAGCCAATGAATTTTTGTTAACAGAGTTAAGGTCAGATAATGTTAGGGCTAATACCGAAAACGGAAACTATCCGGCAATTAATGCTTACAATGTCGATCCTAATAACGGCGATGTAGCTACCTATTATTCTAATAATATGGCTACGATTAAGCATGCTAATACCATTATAGACAACCGCTTTTTGGCTCCCGAAAGCCAGCAGTACACTGTAGGCGAAGCCTATTTTATGAGAGCGTTGTGCCATTTTAACCTAGTAAGAGCGTATCAAAACGTTCCTTATATCGACAAGGTTTTGGATGTAACAGAAGAAGAAGCCTTAGATTATCCTCAGTTGCCAGAAGAAGTGGTTTACGAGAAAATCATTGAAGATTTTAAAACTTCAATAGCATATTTAGATGGTGTTGAACAAAACAGGTATCGCCCTTCTAAGGGAGCGGCTATCTGTCTTGCAGCAAAAGCTTATTTAAGCCAACCTAACCCTAATTACACTGAAGCCGAACTTTTGTTGGCATCGGTTGTAGAAAATAGCAGTGCTTATAATTACGATTTGATTTATACAGAAAGGGACAATGCAGAGCAGTTTGAATTTAACCCTAATCCTCTTAACCCTTCAGAAGATTTATTAACCGATGCCGAATATTATGCCAATTTGGTTAAAGATTATGGCCATGTGTTTGGTAACTCCATTTCAGATGGATATACCGATGGCGTATTAGATGGTTCTTGGTCTAACAACCCAGCATTGGAAATAAACGAAGAGGTTATCTTTTCAATAGCTTACGATTTGGTTAGCAGTGATAACTACGCAACCAGTGATAGTGGATTAGATGATCAAGTTGAAACAGATTCAGAATCGCACAGTTTCGCTATGACGCTTCAAGGGCCTTCCAATGGTGTGAATATTGCAACACTCGATTTTCTTGAAGTGATGAACCCCGAGTTACAACCAGTAAGGTTTTATGCTAGTATCGATTTGTTGTCTTACGATCCTTCAAACGATACCAACGATACCTTTAATGCCAAATTCCCAACAGATGGAGAAATTGGCGACAATGATTGGATTGTTTTAAGGTATGCCGATGTCCTGCTATTATATGCAGAAGCCATTTTAGGCAATGCAGAAAGTACCACAGATCCAAGAGCTGTAGAAGCTTTTAATAAAGTAAGAGCAAGAGCAGGTTTGGAAGAGGTTGCCAATTTAACTAAAGAACAACTGTTAGAAGAGCGAAGAGTAGAGTTTGTTTATGAAAACCAAAGATTATATGATTTAATAAGATTTGGCGAAGCAGACAATGTTTTAACAGAGTTTTCTAATAAAAATAGCTTGTTCTATACGCCAGAGAAAAAATACCTTCCTTTCCCGCAAAGAGAAATAGACAACTTACCTAATTTTTATGAGCAAAACAGCGGATACTAAAAATCTTAATAATCATGAATAAATATTTGTTAAATATAAAATATATAGTTTTAGGTGCACTTGTATCTTTAACGGGATGTGTTAGCGACGATTTAGCCGATGTAGGTGATTTGCCAGACATTACTGGGCCAACGCCTTTCTATAGCGTAACCGATGTAAGCTCTTCGGAATTCGATTGTAATGACACAGAGTTATGGGCTAAGTACGAGTTTAACTTCCAGGCAGGTTCTAATTTAGCTGTTAATGGTATAGCTTATCAATGGGAAGTCTCGCCTTCAGAAGGTGTTGAGTTGATTAATAAAGATTTGCCCATTCTTCAACAATCTATCGATGCCGAATTGGCAACTGTGGTAGCTTTAGAGGAAGAAATAGCAAAACTTCAGTTTAAAATTCCTTGCGAAACCAATCAAGCAAAAATTGATGTGCTAGAGGCTCAAATAGATGATTTAGAAATACAATTAGCGCAGGCCGAAGCTGCAGTTTCAGATGAAACGTTACAAAATGTGGCAGAACTAGAAGCGCAAATAGCGGCCTTAGATCCAGCAACGTTACAGGATAGAGAGCTTATCTTTTCTTTTCCAGAACCAGGCGATTATACGGTAAGTTTAACCGTAACAGATAACCTAGGAAAATCTGAGACCATAGAAAAAATTATTACGGTAAACCAAGCTGTGCCAACTATTCCTGTGCCAGAAATATCAGAGCCAGGTTTTGAAGATAATAGCTTATTTGACGGAACTGGAGATGGTAGAGATTCTTGGAGGGTGCCCGATAATACGGCATGGAGCCCAATAGGAGGAGGTACCACTGTAATACAGATTAATGCACCAACTAACCCAGATCCATTACCCGAAGGTTTACAAGCGGCTAAGTTCCCTGCTTCTGGAGATAGGGTGGCCTATCAAGAAATTGAAGTTACGCCTGGAGCAACATATGTGCTAACTTACTTTACCGCTTTTGAAGAAGATAGCTTTGGAGAAATGACAGTATCAATATTAACACCAAATACATCTAGTTATGCCGAAGCTCAATTAGAGTCCAATATCATTGCTTCTAGAACCGACACTAATGTAGGCCGTGTAGATGATGTTTTCAAAAAACACGCTATTACATTTGAAGCTGGAGAACACGAAAGTGTTATCATATTTGCAACAAACTCCGGAGTAGAAGCTAGATTGGATGCGTTCGCTATAACGGTAAAACAATAATAAGATATTAAATTTTTAATGTTATGATTTACAAAATAATTAAAAAATACAATAAAGCTACTTTTGCTCTGTTGTTTGTATTTCTGGGGCTAGTATCGTGTTACGATAGTGGTTACGAAGAGTTTGTTCCGCCAACAGGAAATGTTAACGATATACAGCCCAATACCTTGTTTACAACAAGTACAAAAGCAAACGATAACTTGTCTATAGTGTTCAGAAGCTATTCAACCGATGCGGTTTCGTATTTATGGGATTTTGGTGATGGAAACACCTCTACCGAAGCCAACCCTAATTATACTTATGAAACAGGTGGTTTGTATACGGTAACGTTAACTACAACAAGTTCTGATGGTTTGGTAGCCGAAGCATCGTCTCAAGTAGCTCCTATGTTTGTTGATTTCAATCATACCTCAGTAGATTCAGAAGTAACTTTCGAAAACCTAACCCATGGAGCCAGTAGATTGGTTTGGGATTTTGGTGATGGAGAAACTTTAGAGTGGAACGCC